>JAESFN010000199.1_pt1 | contig 82125 bp, 80 predicted proteins | sample 9269411 | NCBI WGS metagenome assembly JAESFN01 (sample SAMN14505399, study PRJNA617100) | algae metagenome | isolation source: Iphinoe sp. HA4291-MV1 and co-occurring heterotrophs from trail next to... | place: USA: Maunawili Falls, Hawaii | collected 2009-07-25
GGAAGATCCGTGAGGCAATCGCCCCGGTGAAGGTTGCGACCGGCGAGATGTGCCAGAACCGCATCCTGTTCAAGCAGTTCATCACCCGCGGCGCCATCGACATCGTGCAGATCGACGCCTGCCGCATCGGCGGCCTCAACGAGGTGCTGTCGGTGCTGCTGATGGCAGCGAAATACGGCCTGCCGGTCTGGCCGCACGCCGGCGGCGTCGGCCTATGCGAATACGTGCAGCACCTGTCGATGATCGACTACATCGCCGTCTCCGGCACCAAGACCGGCCGGGTGATCGAGTATGTCGACCACCTGCACGAGCATTTCCTCGAGCCCTGCGTCATCGAGAAAGCGGCCTACATGCCTCCCAGGCTGCCCGGCTTCTCCATCGAGATGAAGCAGGCCTCGATCGCCGAAAACACTTTCCGCGGCTGAGGCCGCGGAGAGACCCCCGCATCCGGCCTCCGGCCAGCTTCTCCCACAAGGGGAGAAGGGCCCCCGCTCGACCGCCGGTGGGGAAGGGATCTTCACCCCGTCATTGACGAATCGACTCTCGCCCCACCATCCTTGGTATCGGCGTGACCTATCGCCGAACCTCCCAGGACCTTCCCCAGCATGGTCTCGAACGGAGGCAAAGGGACTGCAGTCTCGGGTCGCTGTCACTGGTCCATTCCGTTTCGGATGCTGTTGCTGGGGAACGCGTTCGGGACGCGAAAGGCCTGACAAATGACGCACAATCGAAACCTCAAGCGCCGCGTGCGCGCCCGTGCCGACAAGACCGGAGAATCCTACACCGCTGCCTTGCGGCAGGTCCGCGCCGGTGCTCCCGAAGCGACTGTCCCGCCAGCTCGTTCGGTGCGCCTCGCGGTGGCGCAGACCACGCTGTACGATGATCCTCGCGACGCCGCGGCCCTCCGCGCCAGTGGCGAAGAACTGCGGCGCCTGATGCGGCAGGCGGCCGAAGCCGGTGCGCGCATCGTGCACTTCTGTGAGGGCGCCAGCTGTGCTCCCAACAAGCGCATCATGTCGTCCACCGGACCTGCCGAAATCGGAGCATCCGATTGGGATCGCTTCGAATGGGGCGTGTTCAGCGAGGAGCTGGAACGGACGCGCGGCTGCGCACGTGCGCTCGGTATTTGGGTGGTGTTTGGCGCCGTGCATCGGCTATCGCGCCCGCACCGGCCACACAACAGCCTCTACGTCGTATCCGATCGGGGAGAACTGGTTACCCGCTACGACGAGCGCCTGCTGTCCAACACCAAGATCTCGTACATGTACGCACCGGGTTCGATTCCGGTGACGTTCGAAGTCGATGGGGTCGGCTTCGGTTGCGCGCTCGGCATGGAGACGCATTTCCCTGAGATCTTCACCGAGTACGAGCGGCTGAACGTTGATTGCGTGCTGTTCTCGAGCACCGGCGACGGGCTTCCGCATGGCGGCGGTGCGTTTGCGGCCGAGGCGCTGGGGCATGCGGCCAGCAACAGCTACTGGGTCAGCTTCGCAGTCCTGGCAAAGCACAGCCCGAGTGCTCCGGCCGGCATTGTCGGCCCGCAAGGCCGATGGGTGGCGCAGTGTCCGGCGGATGGGACACCGGCCCTGGCGCTGGCCGATATCAGCATTGATCCGGCGGACCCGTCCCGTCCTTGGCGGCGCACGGCCCGTGCCGGTATCTACGAACCGCACTTGGTCGCCGGCGACCCGCGCAGCGACGGTCGCAACAGCTTCTAGGGCAGTACGAGTCGGGCTTCCCCAAGCAATGGGGAAGCCAATGCCGTTGCTCCGGGCATCGCCTCTTGGGCGGGCCAGCAATGGCGGCGACACCCTTACCGGACGCGATACCAACAGCGGATTCTGAGAAAAATGGTGCCCGGGACCGGAATCGAACCAGTGACACGCGGATTTTCAATCCGCTGCTCTACCAACTGAGCTACCCGGGCAACCGTGGCGCCCGAGGGCGCTAAGTCGGGCGGGTTATAGGGGGCATTGCCGGGGTGCGCAAGCGGGTTTTGCCATCTTCCTGCCTGTGGAAAATCTCCTGCCCTGACGGAGCGTCATGGCGCCGGCCAGAGCTCCGTATCACCCGGCTTTGCCGCACCATTGTTGTGGCCTCCCCGGGTTCGTCCGGCTAGTCTGCCGGCCTTCAGTCGAGGAGCCATTATGCTTGAGGATATCAAGGGCAAGCGCGCCCTGGTCACCGGTTCGTCCACCGGCATCGGAGCCGCCGTTGCCAAGGAGTTGGCGCGCCTCGGCGCTGCCGTCGCCGTCCACGGCAACAAGAACGCCGCCGCCGCCGAAGGTGTGGCCGCCGAGATTCGCGCTGCCGGTGGCAAGGCCGTCGTGGTGCTCGGCGATGTCAGCAATTCGGCGTCCGCCGCGCAGATCGTCGCCGATGCGGTGGCCGGACTCGGCGGGCTCGACATCCTCATCAACAATGCCGGCGCCATCCTCGACCGCGTCACCAACGCGGCGTTCGATGATGCGGCCTACGACAACGTCTACAACCTCAACGTCCGCTCGGTGCTCGCGGTCACCAAGGCCGCCTATCCGCACCTGAAGGCCGCCGGCGGCGGCTCGATCATCAACACCGGCTCGGTCGCCGGCCGTTTCGGCGGTTTCGGTGGCTCAGCCGTCTACGCCTCGGCCAAGGCTGCGGTGCACTCGATCACCCGCAACGCTGCCCGCGAGTTCGCCCCGGACCACATCCGCGTCAACGTCGTCGCCCCGGGCTTCATCATCACCCCGTTCCACGACAAGACCCCGCAATCGGTCAAGGACAGCGCTGCGGCGCAGATCCCGATGCAGCGGCTGGGCACCGCCGAGGACTGCGTCGGGGCGTACGTGTTCCTCGCCTCGAGCTCGATGTCCGGCTACATCACCGGCCAGATCATCGACGTGAACGGTGGCCAGCTGATGCCGTGAGGGCAGGGCGCAGGCCGCCGCCTACTCCTCGTCGTCGGCCTCGTCGACCTTGGGAACCCCGTCCTCTTCATCCACTTCCACCGGCTCGGCCGGGATGACGTAACTCCCGCTGAGCCAGCGGTTGAGGTCGATGTCCTGGCAGCGGCCGGAGCAGAACGGGTGGTGTTGCTGGCTCGACGGTTTGCCACAGATCGGGCAGGGGCGCGTCGGCTTCAGCTTGATGATTTCGGCGGTCATCCGGAGCGTTTCCACGAAAAGTGCGAAGCGGTTTTCCGGTTCGGAAGCGCGACCACCATAGGACTCTTCAGACCGCCGTCAGGCTCGACTGGTTGAGCCAGTTGAAGTGCACCGGGTAGCCTTCGCCGGCCAAGAGCCCCACCGTCTCGTTGAGCGGCAGGCCGACCACGGCGGAGTAGGAGCCCTGCAGCTTCAGCACGAACGCCCCGGCGATGCCCTGGATGGCGTAGCCGCCGGCCTTGTCGCGCCATTCGGCGCTGGCGAGGTAGCTTTCGATCTCGCGGGCCGACAGCCGCTTGAAGCGGATGCGCGTTTCGACCAGCCGTTTGCGCATCTGGCCCGACGGGGTCAGCATGGTGACGGCGGTGAACACCCGGTGCGAGCGGCCCGAGAGCACGCGCAGGCACTCGGACGCTTCTTCCATCGTCTCGGCCTTGGGGAGGATGCGGCGGCCGACGGCCACCACGGTATCGGCGGCCAGCACCAGCGCGTTGCCCGCGATGCCGGTGGTCTTGGCCTTGTGCTGCGCGGTGATCGCCTTCTGGTCGGCGAGGCGCTGCGCCAGCTTCCGCGGCAACTCGCCCTTTTCCGGCGTCTCGTCGATATGCGCCGGCACCAGATGCTCGGGTTCGATCCCGATCTGGTTCAACAGCGCCAGTCGCCGCGGTGAGGCGGACGCCAGGATGAGCTCGGGACGGCTGGCCATTCGGTGCCCTATTTGAAGCGGTAGGTGATCCGGCCCTTGGTCAGATCGTAAGGTGTCATTTCGCACAACACCTTGTCGCCCGCCAGCACACGGATGCGATTCTTGCGCATGCGGCCGGCAGTATGGGCGATAATCTCGTGCTCGTTTTCCAGTTTCACCCGAAACGTCGCGTTGGGCAGCAGTTCCGTGACTACTCCCGGAAATTCGAGCACTTCTTCCTTAGCCATACTGTCTCCATCAGCGGCGCGGCAGGCCTTCCCGCCGCGCTACCGGATCTTACCGGAAGCGGTAGTTGATCCGGCCCTTGGTCAGGTCGTAGGGGGTCATTTCGACCAGCACCTTGTCGCCTGCCAGCACGCGGATGCGGTTCTTGCGCAGCCGGCCCGCCGTATGGGCGATGATCTCGTGCTCGTTCTCCAGCTTCACGCGGAAAGTCGCGTTGGGCAGCAGTTCCGTGATCACGCCCGGAAATTCGAGCACTTCTTCCTTAGCCATTCTCTCTCCTGAGACGGCCCCGCGAAACACGTTACTGGCAATGTCGGGGGCTTGAATTGGGCGCCACCTATACTGGATGTCGCCCGGTTTGTGAACCACCTGCGGGTGGCGCTACGAACACATATGGTGCGCGGTGGGTGCATTTGCAAAGCAAATGGCGGCTCCGGCGAACCCGGCCGGCTTCAGGCCACCTTGCTCGGCGCCGCCACGAGTTTCTCCAGCCGCTCGCGCACCCGCTGCTGCAGCGTATCGCGCAGCGTACGGTAGGCGCTCAGCACCGCCTCGCGGTTGCCCTCGGTTTCCGTCGGGTCGGGCATCGGCCAGTGCTCCACCGCGCCCATCTCGAGGCCGCGCCGTTCCACCGCGTCGGGCGCGTCGTTCGACAGCGTGATGACGAGGTCGAAATGATTGGCCACCAGCTCGTCCATGGTGTGCGGGGTGTGCACCGACATGTCGATGCCGATCTCTTCCATCACCTCGTGCACGAAGCCGTCAGCCTTGCCTGAACGCACCCCGGCCGAGCGGACGATCAGCCGGCCCGGAAAGTACCGCCGCGCCAGCGCCGCGGCGATCGGCGAGCGTACCGAATTCATCGAGCAGACGAACAGCACCGTCGGCAGGTTCGATTCCCGCTCGTCGATCCGGCTCGCGAACGGCTGCACCGCGCAGATCAGTGTGAACAGCCGCCGCGCCGTGTTGAGGTCCATCTCCAGCTTGTTGTCGAGCCGGGTGCGCAGCAGTTCCGCCGCGTCGTTGTGGAGACCGCGCCGAGCCATGTCGACGGTTTCGATCTGGTAGGTCGAGCCGGTCTTGATCGCGTCGTAATAGCTCTCGCGGATGCGGAAATAGTCGCGGATCAGCCGCCGGAACGGCGTCAGCGACAGATAATGCGCGGCGATCGGCTCGTAGGTGTCCGGGTTGCGCACATCGAGCACGATGTAGTTGCCGATGATCGAGATGTGCAGCGCGTACGGCCCGGTCGCCTTTACCCGGGCCGGGGCGAAGACGTTCTCCTCGACCAGGTCGTAGATGGCGATCCGCCACTCGTGCACCTCGTCGGGATCGACCGAGGTGATGGTGTTGGGGTCGAGCGTGACGGCAACGATGCGATCGCTTTTCGGATCGAATTGTCGCGGCGTCAGCGCCATCTAGCGATTGAGCCTTATCGATATCGAGCGCTCATGCGCCTGCAGGCCCTCGGTCGTCGCGAGCGTCCGGGCGGCCGGCGCCAGTTCCGCCAGCGAGGCCGGATCGCACCCGAGTACCGAGGTCCGTTTCATGAAATCGAGCACCCCCAGGCCGGACGCGTAGCGCGCCGAGCGAGCCGTCGGCAGCACGTGGTTCGAACCGCCCACATAATCGCCGATTGCCTCCGGTGTGTGATGCCCGAGAAAGATGGCACCAGCATTGCGGATTTTGGGGAGCAGCGCCTGCGGATCCTCGATCGCCAACTCCACATGCTCGGACGCGATGCGGTTCGCCAGCTCCACCGCTTCCGCCATCGAGGCGACGGTGATGATGGCGCCGAACTCTTCCCAGCCGGCGCGCGTGATCTCGGCGCGCGGCAAGAGCTCGATCTGCCGCCACACCTCGTCCTCGACCAGATCGGCGAGCTTCGGATCGGTGGTGATGAGGATCGACTGTGCCCCGCCGCCATGCTCGGCCTGCGCCAAGAGGTCCGCCGCGACCCAGGCCGGGTTGGCCGACGAGTCGGCGATAACCAGCACTTCCGACGGACCGGCGATCATGTCGATGCCCACTGTGCCGAACACCTGGCGTTTGGCCGCCGCGACATAGGCATTGCCCGGCCCGACGATCTTCGACACCGGTGCGATGGTGTCCGTGCCATAGGCGAGCGCGCCGATCGCCTGCGCCCCGCCGATCCGGTAGATCTCGGTGACGCCGGCGATCTTCGCCGCAGCCAGCACCGCATCGTTCGCCTCGCCGCCCGGCATCGGCACCACCATGGCAATACGGCTTGCGCCGGCGACCTTGGCGGGCACCGCGTTCATCAGCACCGACGAGGGGTAGGCCGCCGTGCCGCCAGGCACGTAGATGCCCACTGCCTCGACCGGGGTCCAGATCGTCCCCAGCGTCACCCCGAGGTGATCCTGGTAGACATGGTCGAGCGGCTTCTGCTTTTCGTGGTGCGCCTTGATGCGCTCGTGCGCCACCGTCAGCGCCGACAGCACACTGGCAGATGTTCGTGTACTAGCGTTGGCTATTTCCTCGTCCGTGACGCGGATAGACCATGCTTTTGCAGCCGGTTTGTCGAACCGTTCGGTGTACTCGATCACCGCCTTGTCGCCGCGCGCCTTCACGTCGGCGAGGATCGCGGCCACCGCGTTGCCCACTTCCTCCGAAGCTTCGCGCTTCGAATTCAGCAGCGTTTCAAAGGACTTGGCAAAGCCGGCATCCCGGCTGTCTAGGATAGAGGGCATTACGAGGCGTGCTCGGGCTTGATCTTTGCCGCCCAGGCCGCGCCCAGGTCCTGCAACCGCGCCTCCAGCACCTCAACCTCCAGCCGCACCGTCCCGCCGCCGGCAAAAGCCAAGTCAACCCAACCACTTGGCGCTTCGCGCTCGGTGAAGCGGATGGTCAGCAGCTCCAGCGCGCCCTCGAGCGAGTTGGTGTCGATCCCCGCCACCTTCACACCGGTCACCCGGTCGAAATGCAGCGCCGCCCGCTTCCGCACCCCGGTCTTGGCGTTCCCGCCATCTTCCCAGGCATAGCGGTTCATCAGCAGCGCAAAGCGCTGGTCTGCCTTGGCGTAGCCCATGTCGCCGACGCGCACGATGGCGTCCTGCGTGGTCGCCGAAATCACGTCGAGGTCTTCGCTATCAAGCGCCAGAAGCTTGAGATCGGTCATATGTTTGGGGTCCGGAAACGGTGGAATTGACCAGCAAGTGGGGGCCCGACAGACGATCTACAAGCTAAGCGGCGAGGGGGCAATGCAGCTTCAGCCGCATCGCCCTCGCTACCGGCGGGTCACCCCGCGATCCGCTCGATTTCCGCACCCACGGCGCTCAGCTTGTCCTCGAGCCGCTCGAAACCGCGGTCGAGGTGGTAGATCCGGTTGACCACCGTCTCGCCGCGCGCCGCGAGCCCGGCGATCACCAGCGACACCGAGGCCCGGAGGTCGGTCGCCATCACCTGCGCGCCCTTGAGCTGCGGCACGCCGGTGACCGTCGCCACCTGGCCATCGACCTTGATGTCGGCGCCGAAGCGGGCGAGCTCGGCCACATGCATGTAGCGGTTCTCGAAGATGGTTTCGCGGATCTGCGAGGTGCCGTTCGCCATGGTCATCAGCGCCATGAACTGCGCCTGCAGATCGGTGGGGAAGCCCGGAAAGGGTTGAGTTTCGGCATGCACTGCCTGGATGCCGTTGCCGTTGCGTCGCACCCGGATGCCGCCAGCTTCCGACGAGATGTGCACCCCGGCCTGGCCCAGCGTATCGAGCGCCGCCTGCAGGTGCTCGGCCCGCGCGTGCTTCAGCAGCACGTCGCCGCCGGTCATCGCTGCCGCCATCGCATAGGTGCCGGTCTCGATCCGGTCCGCCACTACGGCGTGGGTGGCGCCATGCAGCTCGTCGACGCCCTCGATGGTCAGCGTGCGCGTGCCGATGCCGGAAATCTTGGCGCCCATCTTCACGAGGCACTCGGCAACGTCGCTGATCTCGGGCTCCATCGCAGCGTTCTCGAGTACCGTGGTACCCTTCGCCAGCGTCGCCGCCATCAGCAGCACGTGCGTCGCGCCCACCGTCACCTTGGGGAACACCACGCGCGCCCCGCGCAGCCCGCCCTTCGGCGCCCGGGCAACGACATAGCCCTCGTCGATCTCGATCTCGGCGCCCAATTCCTTGAGGCCCACGAGGAACAGGTCCACCGGCCGCGTGCCGATGGCGCAGCCGCCCGGCAGCGACACCCGCGCCTCATGCGCCCGCGCCAGCAGGGGCCCGATCACCCAGAAGCTGGCGCGCATGGTCGAAACCAGCTCGTACGGCGCCGTGGTGTCGACGATCTCGGCCGCCTGCAGGGTCATCCGCTGGCCATCAAGCGTCGGCGCCTTGCGGCCGTGCACGGCGATATCGACGCCGTGATTCTCGAGGATCTTCTCGAGCTGGTTGACGTCCGCCAGCCGCGGCACGTTTTCCAGCACCAGGGGATCCTTGGTCAGCAGCGAGGCGATCATCAGCGGCAGCGCCGCGTTCTTGGCGCCCGAGATGGGGATTTCACCCCGAAGCTCGTTGCCACCCACCAGACGAATGCGATCCATGTCTTCTTCCCGACTGCGGGGCGTCCTGCCCCGGTCCTTAGCTATCCGAGTCACCACGAGGCTTCAACGCAGCCCGAGCTGCCGCGTCGTCCGCCGGTTCACTGTTCGATGACGATATGCCGGCGCCCGCCGCCCGGGCCCGCGCCTGTTCCTTCCGCCGCTTCAGGTTTTCCCGAAGCTTTGCGGCCAATCTTTGCTCCCGCTTCGCCGCGTCTTCCGCCACTGCCCGCCTTGCCTTGATGCCCGTCGATTTGCGCGGCTACCCTAGCAGCAAAGCCACTCGCGAAGCTGTACCCCGTTTGCAAGCTTTTTGCGCTTGCGCCAGCCAAAGCCCTGTGGCAGTAACCGCCCCACGCCGCCGGGGGCACCGCCCCAGGCCCATGCGTTCGCTGCAGTAGCTCAGTGGTAGAGCACTCCCTTGGTAAGGGAGAGGTCGAGAGTTCAATCCTCTCTTGCAGCACCATTCCTTCCCTCGAGAATTGTGCCGCTGTCTGCGTCCTTATCCGGCCGCCAGTGCTCGAATCTCCGCCAGCGCCGCTTCTTCCACCGCGATGCCGTTGGCCAGGCTCTCTCGGCGTGTCGCGTAGCGCCGGTCGCCGGGGAGGCGGGATTGGCCGGCGTCGTGGATCTCGCTGATCAGCACTTCGAGGCGGTCGGCGAAGCTGTTGACCGCGCCACGGGCGGGGTCGATCACGATGTAGGTTTGCCCGCCATGCGGGGTGGCGGCGCCGGGGTAGGCGCTCCAGTCGATCTCGAACGAGTAGTCGCTGCCGGCGAGCGCTGCGCCCATGATTTCCATCATCATGGCGATCGACGAACCCTTGTGGCCGCCGAAGGGGAGCAGGGCGCCGCCTTCGAGAATGGCGTTGGGGTCGGTGGTGGGGTTGCCGTGCCGGTCGATGCCGGTGCCGGGCGGCAACTGCCGGCCCTCGCGCCGGGCGATCTGTACGTCGCCATTGGCCATGGCGCTGGACGCCTGGTCGAACACCAGCGGATCGGTACCCTCGCGTGGCGCGGCGAAGCCGAACGGATTGGTGCCGTAGACCTTGCGGTGGCCGCCATGCGGCACGACCGAGGCCATCGAGTTGATCATCGCGAGCGCGAGAAAGCCCTCGCGCGCGAACGGCTCGATATCCGGCCATACGGCGCTGAAATGATGCGCCTTGCGGACGCTCAGCACCGCGATGCCGTTTGCACGGGCCTTTGCCATCAGCGGTTCGCGGGCGAGTTCGATCACCGGTAGCGAGAAGCCGTTACGGCCGTCGGCGCGGAGCATCCCCGGCGCCACATCATCGAGCACCGGAACGACCTTGCCATCGACCCAGCCCGTATCGAGCGAGGCGAGGTTGCCCTTGATGCGGAAGATGCCGTGGCTATGCGCACCGTCGCGCTCGGCCCCCGCCATGTTCTCGGCAAGGAGGCGCGCCACCTCGTCGGAACACCCGTGCCTGAGGAACACCTGCCGCAGCAGGGCGGCGAGCTCGTCATATGCGATGCGAATGGTCACTTGCCGCCCTTGCCGATCTTGGGCCAGGTGTCGGAGAGCCGGTAGCCGCCCTGCCACGGGTCGGCCGGATCGAGCATCTCGGTACGGGTGCCGGTGATCCAGGCGCGGCCCGAGATCGACGGGATGATCGCCGGCCGGCGGCCCAGTATGGTGTCGGCTTCGATGCGACCCAGAAACTCCGAGCCGATGATCGAGCGCGCGAGATACCGATCGCCCACCTGCATCTCGCCCTTGGCGCGCAGCACCGCCATGCGGGCCGATGCGCCGGTGCCGGTGGGCGAGCGGTCGATCTTGCCCGGCTGGATGGCGACGGCGTTGGCGGCGGTCAGCATACCGTCGCGACGTTCGATCGGCGCGGCGATCTGGCAGAACGAGAAATGCGTCCAGTCCGGGTTGGTCGGGTGGGTGAAGCCGAGCTGCTCGTTGGCGGCTCGGGTGATGCGAATGCCGGTCTCGGCCAGCTCGCGCGCCTCGTCGGGTGCGATCCTGAACCCCAGCGCATGCGCGTCGACGATGACAAAACTGTCGCCGCCATAGGCGGTGTCGACGGTGAGCGTGCCGACGCCGTCGACCTCGAGCGTCGCACCGAGCTTGTCGGCAAAGCTCGGGACGTTGGTGACGGTGATCCGCTCGGCCTTGCCGTCGCGGCACTGCGCCACGACCTCGACGATGCCGCCCGGCGCCTCCAGCACCAGCCGGGTCTCCGGCTCGGTCATCGGGATGATGCCGGTATCGAGCAGCACAGTGGAAACACAGATCGAGTTCGAGCCCGACATCGGCGGCGTATCCTCGGGCTCCATGATGATGAAGCCCATCTGCGCTCGCGGATCTTTGGGCGGCACCAGCAGGTTCACGTGCCGGAACACCCCGCCGCGCGGCTCGTTGAGCACGAGGTTGCGCAGCGTCTGGTCGCGCGCGATGAACCGCGACTGCTCCCACAGGGTTTCGCCCGGTGGCGGCGCGACACCGCCGACGATGACGTCGCCCACTTCACCCTCGGCATGGCAGCCGACGATCTGGATGGCTCGGGAACTTCTCAATTGATCACCTGCACGGGGTCGCCGAGCACGTCCCATCTGGGCTCGATCCCGAGGCCTGGGGCGTCGCTTGCGGTCATGAAGCCGTTCTCGCGTTTGGGAGCACCGTCGGCGATCGCGACGGTGACGTAGGAGTTGAAGTCGGTGGCGGTGAAGCAGAACTTCTCGGGCGTCGAGCGGGCGAGGTGCGCGATGGTGGCGGTAACAATGTCGCCGCCCCAGGTGTCCTCGATGGTCATCGGGATGCCCGAGGCGACGCAGAGGTCGCGCATCTGCCGCGCCTTGGTGAGGCCGCCGACCTTGCTGATCTTCAGGTTGATGACGTCGAAGGCGTCCTCGGAAATGCCCTTCACCAGGTCGCCCACGGTGCCAATGTTCTCGTCGAGAACGAAGGGCAGGCTGGTGCGGCGGCGGATCGAGACGCTCTCCTCGTAGGTCATACAGGGCTGCTCGATATAGACGTCGAGGTCGGCGACCGCGTTCACCACCCGGGCCGCGTCGGCCATGGTCCAGCCGGTATTGGCGTCGGCGACGAGGATGTCGGTGTCGGCGAGGATCGCGCGGCAGGCGCGGATGCGGCGGATGTCGTCATTGGGGTCGCCGCCGACCTTGAGCTGGAATTTTGTGTAGCCCTCGGCGCGGTACCCGGCGATCTTTTCGGCCATCACGGCGGAGTCTTCCTGGCTGATTGCCCGGTAGAGCGCGATCTTCGATTGCTCGGTCCCGCCCAGGAGCTTGTAGACCGGCAGACCCGCGACCTTTCCGAGAATGTCCCAGCAGGCGATGTCGATCGGCGCCTTCACATAGGGGTGGCCGCGCAGCACCGCATCCATATGGTGGTTGAGCGGCCAGAGGTCGGTCGGGTCATGTCCGATCAGCTTGGGGCCGATCTCCGCGATGCCGGCCCGCACCCCCTTGGCGTAGGACGGCAGGTACGCCGAGCCGAGCGGGCAGCATTCGGCATAGCCGGTGACCCCCGCATCGGTTTCGACCGCCACAACGGTCGAGTCGAACACCTCCATGAAGTTGCCGCCACTCCAGTTGTAGCGCCCCTCACGCAGCGGCAGATCGACCTGATAAACCTTGATGGCGGTGATTTTCATGGGTGTCACACCAGTGAGAAGCCGTGGGCGAAGGGGTCGCGGTCATCGATGTAGATGGTGTTGAGCCCGGTCTGTCGGGCCCAGCCGGCGATCGAGGGCACGATGCCGTCGTAGGTGCCGACCTTCACCGCGCGCTCGACGCGGCCGTTGAACACCGAACCGATGATCGACTCGTGGTTGAACGCGTCGCCGACCTTCAGCTTGCCGCGGCCATACCACTGCGCCATGCGCGCCGAGGTGCCGGTGCCGCAGGGCGAGCGGTCGATCGCCTTGTCGCCGTAGAACACCGCGTTGCGGGCGGTATTGGCCGGGTTGGTCGGCTTGCCGGTCCACAGGATGTGCGTGCAGCCGCGGATGTTGGCGTTCTCGGGATGCACGAACTCGTAGCGCTCGTTCATCGCCGTGCGGAGCGCCGGGCTCCAGCGGAGCAGGTCGCCCACCGAGACATCGGCGATGTCGGTGAAGTTCTCCTGCGGGTCGACGATGCAGTAGAAATTGCCGCCATAGGCAACGTCGACCTTGAGCTTGCCGAGCCCCGGCGCATCGATCTCGAGGTCGGTCGAGTGAAGGAAGCTCGGCACGTTGGTGAGGCGGACGTTGTCGACGTACTCGCCGTCCATCGTGTACTCGGCCACCACCTTGCCGGCCGGCACGTCGAGGTTCACGACGCCGGGTGTCTTCGGCGTCATCAGCCCGTTCTCGATCGCCATGGTCACGGTGCCGATGGTGCCGTGGCCGCACATGTAGAGGCAGCCCGAGGTCTCGATGAACAGGATTGCAATGTCGCAGTCGTCACGCGTCGGCGGATAGAGGATCGAGCCGCTCATCACGTCGTGGCCGCGCGGCTCGAACATCAGGCCCTTGCGGATCCAGTCGTGGTTGGCGAGGAAATCGGCGCGCCGCTCCATCATGGAACTGCCCTTGAGCAGTGGGCCGCCGCCGGCGACGAGGCGGACCGGATTGCCGCAGGTGTGGCCGTCGATGCAGGTGAAGATATGCCGGGACATGAGGAAGGCTCGTTCTAGAAGCGTTGCGGAGAAAAGGGCGTGAGGTCGAGCGAAGGCGGCGTGCCGTTCAGCAGTTCGGCCACCAGCTTGCCGGTGCCGGCCGATTGCGTCAGGCCGAGGTGCCCGTGCCCGAAGGCATAGACGATGTTGCGCGAGGGGCGCGAGAAACCGATGGCGGGGAGGCTGTCGGGCAGCGACGGACGGAAGCCCATCCACTGCTTGCCGCCCGTGGTGACGAGGCCGGGCATGAACATCGCCGCCTTCTGCAGCATGGCATCGGCGCGCTTGAAGTTGGGCGGCAGCTTCAGGCCGCCCAGTTCCACCGCGCCGCCGATGCGGATGCCGCTATCGAGCGGCGTGACCACGAAGCCGTGGCCGCCGAACACCAGCTGCCGTCTGAGGTCAAAACTGTAGCCGGGGAGGGTGGTGTTGTAGCCACGCTCGGTTTCCAGCGGGATGAGGTCGCCGAGCGGCGCGGTCAGCCGCCTCGACCAGGCGCCACCCGCGACCACCACCTGCCGAGCCCGCAGCGAAGTTCCGTCGCTGAACTCGACGATCACCCCATCGGCCTGCGGCCGCAGTTGCGCCACCTCGGCCCGCCGGAAGCTGGCGCCGCGCGCCATCGCCGCCTTGCCCACCGCGACGGCATAGTCATAGGGGTCGCTCACCGTCTGCCACTTCGGGATGAAGGTGGCGCAGGTGATGCGTGGCGACAGGCCGGGCTGCAGCTCCGCCAGCTCGGCGCCCCGCACATGGCGGAACTCGATGCCCTCGGCGGACTTCGTCGCGTCGTCGCGGGCGGTCTTCCTGAGTTCGTCTTCGCTCTCGTAGAGCTCGAGCACCCCGTCGCGGCGGATCATGCCTTCGAGCCCGGCATTGGCGATCAGCGCCTCCGCCTCGGCGCGGGCGACCCGCATCATGGCGCTTTGCGCCTTGAGGCTGGCCGCCACCCGGTCAGGCCAGCCGGCGCGCCAGAAGCGCAGCATCCACGGCGTGATCTGCGCCAGGTATTCCGGCCGGATGGTGAGCGGCCCCAGCGGATCGCTCAGCCAGCGCGGTAGCTTGCCCAGAATGCCCGACGTCGCCAGCGGGATCACGTCCGAGAAGGCGAAGGCCCCGGCATTGCCGCGGCTCGTCTCTTCGGCGATGCCCTTGCGGTCGATCAGCACCGCGGTGCGCCCCGCCTCCTGCAGCTTGAAGGCGGTGCTCAGCCCGATGATGCCGGCGCCGATGATGGCGACGTCGATGGTGGTCGTCTCGGTCAAGTCAGGCAGCCTTGGCGAACTTCGGACGGGTGGCCAGCGCGTGGTTGACGATGTCCTCGATACGCTTGCGCTCCTCGCCGACCAGCGGCAGGCGCGGCACCCGCACCCATTCGGAGCCCTCGCCGGAGATCTGGTTGGCGAGCTTGATGTACTGCACCAACTTGATCGCCACATCGAGATGCAGCATCGGCATGAACCAGCGATAGATCTCCAGCGCCTCGGCGGTCCGCCCGGCCTTGGCGAGGCGGAACATCTCGACGCTTTCGCGCGGGAAGGTGTTGGTGAGGCCCGACACCCAGCCGACCGCGCCGAACAGCACGTTCTCGAGCATCAGGTCGTCGACGCCGCAGACGATCTCGAAGCGGTCGCCGAGCAGGTTGATCATGTCGGTGATGCGGCGGCTGTCGTGGCTCGATTCCTTGACCGCGACGATGTTCTTTTCGTCCGCCAGCGCCGCGAAGGACTCGGGCAGCAGGTCGAGCTTATAGGCCGGCCGGTTGTTGTAGATCATGATCGGCAGGTCGGTGTTGCGGGCAAAGGTGCGGAAGTGGTGTTCGCCCTCGCGCGCGTCCTGCTGGTAGACCATGGTCGGCAGCGCCATGATGCCATGCGCACCGGCGGCCTGCAGGCGCTTCGCCGTCGCGACGGCGAGGTCGGTGGTGTACTCGGCGACACCGGCGATGATCGGCGCGCGGCCGTTGACCGTGGCGACGGCGTTCCGCACCACGGCGTCCTTCTCGTCGAGCGACAGCGAGGAGTTCTCGCCGAGCGTGCCGAGCATGACGAAGCCGTTCACGCCAGCCTTGAGGCAGCTCTCGATATGGCGCGACGTCGCTTCGTGGTCGAGCGCGCCGTCCTGCTTCATTTCGGTCATCAGGGCGGGGATCACGCCGTGGAAGATGGAGGTCATTTCTTGAAGTCCTAGGGTCTTGGGGGAGGGGAGGATCAGCTGCCGAGATAGGCCTGGACGATCGACGGATCGGCGCTGAGTTTCTTGGCTTCGCCCTCGAGGCGGATGACACCGTTCTCGAGCACGTAACCGTAATGGGCGAGCCTGAGGGCCAGCCGCGCGTTCTGTTCGACGAGGAGTATCGTCGTGCCGGCCTCGTTGAGCCGCTTCACGATCTTCATCGTTTCGAGCACCAGCTTGGGCGCGAGGCCCATCGACGGCTCGTCGAGCAGCAGGATCTTGGGGCCGTGCATCAGCGCCCGGCCGATGGCCAGCATCTGCTGCTCGCCGCCCGACAGCAGCGAGCCATCGGAGTTGGCGCGGGTCTTGAGGATGGGGAACTGCGCGAACACCTGTTCGAGCCGGTCCTTCCTGAGCGTTGCGTCCTTCACCGTGAAGGCGCCGAGCTCGAGGTTCTCGCGCACGCTGAGGCCGCGTAGCACGTGGCGCCCCTCGGGCACATGCACCACGCCGGCCCGCGCGATCTGGTGGGCTGCCATCGCCGTGATGTCGTTGCCCTCGAACAGCACCTTGCCGGCCTTGGCACGGACGAGCCCCGAGATGGTCTTGAGCGTGGTGGTCTTGCCGGCGCCATTGGCGCCGAGCAACGTCACGATCTGCCCGCGTTTGACTTCGAGGTCGATGCCCTTCACCGCATCGATCTTGCCATAGGCGCTGGCGATGCCTTCGAGCTTGAGGATCACATCAGAGGTCAAGTGCATCCTCCTCGACACCGAGATAGGCCTCGATCACCCGCTGGTTGGACTGGATCTCCTTGGGCGTGCCTTCGGCGATCATCACGCCGTGGTCGAGCACGCTGATCCGCTCGGAGAGCCGCATCACCAGCCCGGTATCGTGCTCGATCAACAGGATGCAAACATCCCGCTCGTTGCGGATACGGCGAATGAGGTCGATCAACTCTTCCTTCTCGCCGGATGTCAGCCCGGCCGCCGGTTCGTCGAGCAGCAGCAGCCGCGGGTTGGTCGCCAGGGCCCGCGCGATCTCGACGCGACGCTGCCAGCCATAGGGCAGGGTGGTCGCCTCCCGATCCCAGCCGTCGGTGAGACCGACAAAGCTCAGGCATTCCTCGGCGATCCGCCGGATCTCGGCTTCCTCGCGGCGTTGCGAGGGCAGCCGCAGGATCGCATCGATCACTCCGGCGCGGGTGCGGCTGTGCTGGCCCGACATGACGTTTTCGAGCACGGTCATTTCGCGGAACAGCCGCACGTTCTGGAAGGTGCGTGCGATGCCGAGCTGCGTCACCTGATGCGGCTTCAGCTTCAGCATTTCGGTGCCGTCGAGCCGGATCGAGCCCTGCTGCGGCTTGTAGAAGCCGGTGATGCAGTTGAACAGCGAGGTCTTCCCCGCCCCGTTCGGCCCGATCAGGCTGACGATCCGGCCCGCCGGCACGCTGAAGTCGACGTTGTCGAGCACCTTCGAGCCGGCAAAGCTGAGGTTGACGCCCTTGAGTTCGAGGAGGCTCATCGCGATTTGCTCCTCGCCGGCCAGATGCCACTCGGACGGAACAGCATGATCAGCAACAGGCCCACCGCGAAGATCAACAGGCGGAGGTCGCCGAAGTCGCGCAGCAGCTCGGGCGCGAGGATGACGATGAAGGCGCCGAGTATGACGCCCGGGATCTTGCCCATGCCGCCCAGGATCACTGCCATCAGAATCAGCACCGACTGGCGGAACGAAAAGCTCTCGGGCGAGATCGCCCCGAGGTTGGCGGCAAAGAACGCGCCGCCGATCGAGCCGTAGATAGCGCCCACCACATAGGCGGCGAGCTTCACCCTCACCCGGTTGATGCCCATCGCCTCTGCCGCGTCCTCGTCGTGCCGGACATAGAGCCAGGCACGCCCAAGCCGCGAATTGGCGAGTCGCACCGAGGCGATGACGCCCAGGATCGCGAGCACGCAGAACACATAGTAGAAGTCGAGCGGCGTGCGGATGTGCCAGCCGAACAGCCACGGCGAGTCGATGCCGATCAGTCCGCTCGCCCCGCCGGTTTCCCGCAGGTTGCGCGCCGTGATCCGGACGATCTCGCCGAACCCCAGCGTGACGATCGCGAGATAATCGGAGCGGAGCCGCAAAGTCGGTGCGCCGATCACGAGGCCCGCGACGATGGCGAGGAGGATCGCCAGCGGTAGCGCCAGCCAGAAGTTGAGGCCGAAATGCAATGTGGTGATGCCGACGGTGTAGGCGCCGACGGCGAAGAACGCCGCAAAGCCGAGGTCGAGCAGGCCGGCATAGCCGACGACGATGTTGAGCCCCAGCGCCAAGAGCACATAGAGCAGCGCGTTGGTGAGGATCACCGTGCCGTACGAGCCGAAGACGTACGGTGCGACGGCCATGGCGACGAGGATGACGGCGATTGCCGCATAGCGCTTCTGCGGTGTGTCGAGCAGCGCGCCCAGTCCACCCCAGGCACTCGGTCGTTCAGGAAACTGAGCCATCACATGCGCTCCTGCTCGGGCTTGCCCAACAGGCCCGTCGGCTTGAACACGAGGACGAGGATAAGGACGGAGAACGAAAACACGTCCTTCCACTCGCTGCCCACGCCCGGCAGCTGCGTGCCGAAACTCTCGAGCAGCCCGAGGATCAACCCGCCCAGCATGGCGCCCGGGATCGAGCCGATGCCGCCGATCACGGCGGCGGTGAACGCCTTGAGGCCGATCAGGAAGCCCATGAAGTACCAGAGCGAGCCGTAGTACGCTCCCGCCATGGTGCCAGCCGCTGCAGCCAGCGCCGAGCCGAGGAAGAAGGTCATGCCGATCACGGCGTTGACGTTGATGCCCATCAGCCGGGCCATGTCCTTGTCCACCGAGATGGCGCGCATGGCGCGTCCGTACTGGGTGCGCGACACGAACAGCTCGAGCGCCAGCATCAGCACCGCGGCGACGCCGACGAGGATCATCTGGTTGTAGCTGATGAACAGGTTATCGAGCCGCACTCCACCGAAGCCGAGCGATGCGCCGAACGGCACATATTGGCCCTTGGTCAGCGTCAGCATGCCGTTCTGCAGCACCAGCGACACGGCGAGCGCGGTGATCAGGATGGAAAGCCGCGGCGCCGACAGCATCGGCGCATAGGCGACCCGCTCGATGACGACGCCGAGAAAGCCCACCGCGATCATCGCCAGCACCATCGACACCGCAACGCCGAACCAGCCGGGCCCGATATAGGGCGCGAGGAACGACAAGACGAGGAAGCCGGCAAAGCCGCCCACCATGTAGAGTTCGCCATGGGCGAAGTTCAGCAGCTTCACCACGCCGAAAACCATGGTGTAGCCGAGCGCCACCAGCGCGTAGAACGATCCCAGCACGATGCCGTTCAGCAGCTGGTTCGTGAAGATGTCGAAGATGCTCACCCGCCACCTCCCCCTTCAATCAAATCCGGGTGGACGGACCGGCGCCGGGGCGCCGATCCGCAACATGGGGTGACTACTGCGCCAGCGTCCAGGCGCCGCCCTTGCCTTCGAGCACGACGAAGTTGGAGCGTGCGAGGGTCTTTTCGGGCGTGAACGAGATCGGGCCCGAAATAGTGTCGGTGAAGTTGGCGCCCTGCAGCGTCTCGATCACCTTGGCGGAGTCGGTGGTGCCGGCCGTGGTGATGGCCCAGGCGAGCAGCTTCATCGCGTCGTAGCTGAGCGTCGAGTAGGGGCCCGGCGCCGCGCCGAACTGCTTCTGGTAGGCCTCGGAGAACGCCTTGGCTTCCGGCAGGAACTCGGCCGTCGGGTTCGAGAAGCCGATCACGCCCTCGGCGGCCGGGCCAGCGATCTTGAACAGCTCGGGAGAGTTGGAGCCGTCGCCCACCGCGATCAGGCCCTGGTAGCCGCGCTCGCGCAGCTGCCGGATCAGCAGGCCGCCATCGGCATAGTAGGCTGTCCAGAACACCGCGTCGGGATTGGCCGCCGTGATCGCCGTCACCACGGCCGAGTAGTCCTGCTCGCCCTTGTTGGTGACTTCGAAGTTGGTGACGGTGTTGCCCGCCGCTTCCCAGTTCTTCTTGGTCAGGTCAGCCAGGTCCTGCGAATAGGCGTCGCCCTGGTTGATGATGGCGATCTTCTTGACGCCCTTGCCGTTGAAGTACTCGACCGCCTTGGCCACCTGGTCGTTGCCGGTCGAGTTGATCATGAACGCGTTGCCCGGGTTCTCCGGGATCAGCTTGGTCGAGTTGGCCGCCGGAATGATCAGCGGAATCTTGGCGTCGCCGTAGATCTTGAGCGTCGGCACCGTGGCGCCCGAGCAGTAGCCGCCGACCACGCCGACGACACCCGAGGCCGCCAGCTTGCTCGCGGCGTTCACTGCCAGCTGCGCATCGCACCCGTCGTCGCCGATGGTCGAGGTCAACTGCTTGCCCAGCACGCCGCCCGCCGCGTTGATCTCGCCGATCGCGAGGTTCACCGCGTTGGCCATGTCCTGGCCGTAGGTGGCTTCCGAGCCGGTGGTGGGGACCATGATGCCGATGGTCAACGTGTCCTGCGCGATTGCAGGCATGCCAAGCACGATGGCGAGTGCCAGGCCCGTTGCGGTCTTGATGACATTACGCATGTCGTTCCGTCTCCCTATCTCCTCAGATGCATCCTTGCATGCATCTTGTCGGCACAATGCAGCCGCGTTAACATTTCGTCAATCGGGAGCGAACAGGAGCCGGAAAATGAGTGGATCCTCGCGCGGAACACGTGAGCTGCAGCCACGGGTCAAAGGCTCGGGCGTCCAGAAGGTCTACGACGCGCTGAAGGCCTCGATCATCGACCTGACGCTGGACCCGGGTGCGCCGCTCGATGAGGTGACCCTCGCCGAAGCCTTCGGCATGTCGCGCACGCCGGTGCGTGAAGCGCTGGTGCGGCTCGCCGCCGAAGGGCTGGTGAGCCAGCTGCCCAATCGCAACACCATCGTTGCGCCGATCGATTTCGGTGCCTTGCCGGTCTATTTCGAGGCGCTGACGCTCATGTATCGGGTGACCACACGCCTCGCCGCCGGCGCCCGCACCCGCGCCGACCTCGAGGCGATGCGGCACCATCAGGCGGCCTACGCCAAGGCGGTGCGCGAAGAGGATGTGCTCGGCATGATCGGGCACAACCGCAACTTCCACGCCGCCATCGCCGAGGCGGGCGGCAACCCCTACTTCACCGGCCTCTTCACCAGGCTGCTGGACGAGGGCCGCCGCATCCTGAGGCTCTACTACTACAAGAGCTTCAACGACCATCTGCCACGCAAGTATGTCGACGAGCACGACGCCATCGTTGCGGCGATCGAAGCCGCCGACGCCGATCTGAGCGAGCAACTGGCCGCCGAACACGCCAGCCAAATCGTCGCCCAGATCCAACGCTACATCGCCGTCGACCGCACCCGCGAACTGTCGCTGGCGGGACTTTAGGCGTCAGTTCGCCCGCAGCACCGCCGCGCATGCCTTGGGCAGGTCGGCCAGCGTCAGCGGCGGCGAGGGCGTAGTCGGCTTGTAGGGCTCGTCGGTGAACCAGTAGTCGAGCTCCGCACCGCAACCGTCGCCGGCAGGAGCCGGATCCTGGCTCACGCATTGCTCGGCGCCCGCCGGGCAGTCGAGTCGCACGTGGAAATGGTCGTCGTGGCCGTACCAAGGGCGGATTTTCTGCAGGAAGCTGCGGTCGCGCCAGGTTGTGGTGCACAGCGATTTCTTGATCCCCGGCGCGACAAAAATCCGTGCCACTCCGGGCAGTTGCGCGGCACGATAGAGCAGCAGGCGCTGCGCCTCGCCGAAGAGCTTGGGATCGACTTCGCGTGTGCCCTTAGTCAGCATCGAGCGGGCCGAGAGTGTTTCACGTTCATCGGCACTCATCTGATGATCTGGCATCCGCTCGAACCAGATGTCGACGTCGAGGCCGATCTGGTGCGAGGCGTGGCCGCTCGCCATCGGCCCGCCGCGCGCCTGTCCCATGTCACCCACGAGAATCCCCGGCCACCCATCCTGCGCGGCGGACTGCGCCAGCGCCGAGATGTAATTGACCAGCTCGGCGCTGCCCCAGCGCCGATCCCGCGACAGCCGCATCGCCTGCCAGCCAGGCCCGTCGGTCGGCAGCTGCACCGCCCCTGCGATGCAGCCCTTGGCGTAGCTGCCCACCGGCATTTCGGGCCCGGCCGTCGGCGTGTGCATGGCGCCAAACAGATCCCGCGCCGGCTGCGCCAACGCGACACAGGCCGATGCCAGCAGCGCGACAACGACAAGACCAAGGATGCGAAAAACTGCCATCGCCACGCCACTCGAAGATGGTCCCGCCGTGGGACTCACTGGCATGAATCTAGCACCGGGATGGTGCTCTCGGGATCAAATCCGTAACACCTGACGCCTGTTGCGCTCGCGCCGCCGTCGCGCCACGATCATCGGCCGCCGGAACCTCTCGCCATGCATGCGCCGACCCTCACAGCCAACCGGAGTTCCCGCCTTCGTCCGCGGGTGATCGACCGGGTGCAACTCCGGGCCGCCATCCTGGCGCGACCGGAGCCGATCGTCCTCGTCGAAGCGCCTGCCGGCATGGGCAAGTCGACGTTGCTGGGACAGATCGGCGCGCAATTGGACGCTCCGATCCACCGCTCGGCCTCGGCGCCGCCTGTCGGGCCCGGGCTGGTGCTCTGGGACATCCCACCCGGCAGCCGGCCCGAACAGCTGCCCGAGGCGTTCATTTCCGGTGCCACCCGGATCATCATTGCCAAGCGGCCCGAGACCGAGCTGCCCTCGCTGGGACGTGCCGCCGTTTATGGCAACGTTCACCGGCTCGGCGTTGCTGCACTGCTGTTCACCCGGGAAGAGCTGGTGCGGCAGTTGCCCGCGAGGGCGATCGACCAGGTGCTGGCCCAGTCGCACGGCTGGCCCATGCTCCTTTGGCGCCGTGGGGGCAGGAATGCCGCCGATCTCGCCGGATTTCTGGCGGCCGAACTGCTGGAGCCAATGCCTCCTGCCGAGCTGGTCGGGATCGAGACCTGGGTCGATGGTGATCCCGACGGCACTATCGATGCCGACTGCCTGCCTTTGTTGGAACTGGTGCGTGAGCCGCTGTCCGAGGCGCTGCAGACTGTGCTCGAGCAGCGGCTCGGACAGCCCGCGGAGGCGTCGGCAATTGCCCGCGCCTATGCCGATCGTGGCCGCTACACCAAGTCGGTCCTCGCCTACCAGCGGGCCGGTGAGCACGAGATGGCGCTCGACGTCTTTGAGGCCGGCGGCGGGCGGTTCTATCTCTACCATCACGGTGCGCGGGCCTTCGACCAGTTGTTGGCCGGCTTTCCGCATGCCTTTGCCGCGGGCAATGACACCCTGACGATGAGCCTTGCCATGCAGGCGCTGAAGCACGGCGAGGTCGAGCGGGCCCGCCGGTTGCTTGCCGCCCGCTTCGGCGAGGCGGCCAACGACCTTGGCACGGTGTTCGCCGACAAGGCCGCCTACAGCACCGACTTCCTCGCCTTCCGCGTAGTGATGCTGATCTATGAGGACTACCAACTCACCGACCAGCTGTTCGAGCAGGTGTTCGGCATGGTCAGCGATCTGTCGCCTGACGATCACATCGTGCGCGGCAGCTTCTACAATTCGGTGCTGGAATTCTACATCCGCGGCCGCCGTCTTGCCGCCGCCGAGGATGTCGCCGTTCGCGCGCTGCATCACTACGAGCAGGCGAGAACTCCGATGCTTGCCTTCTACATCAGCCTGCACCAGGCGCTGATGCGGTTGATCATGGGCGACGCGATCAATGCCCGCCACCATGCGAGCGTAGCGGAGCGGTATCTCCGCGATGTCAGCTTCGACAGCCCGAGCGATGAGCGGCTGCTGACGCTGCTCTTCGCCTGCATCGACTACGAGGGCGGCAAGGCCGAGCCGCTGGCGCAGTTTCTCAGCTCCGAGCTCGACGATTTCGCCCATGGCGAGATCTGGCCCAGCCTGATCGAGTTCGCGCTGCAATATGGCAGCCAGGCGCTGAGCGAGCATTTCTCCACCATCGCGGCGCGCAATTTCCTCGATCGCTGGCGGGTCTATCAGGTCAGCAACCGGCAGTTCGGGGTGATGATCGAGCTGCGTGAGGCGGCGATCCTGCAGAACGCCAATCGCTGGCAGGAGGCGGCCGAGCGGCTGGCCCAGATCCCGACGCGCGTCACCCGCCAGTGGGTTGCCTCAGCCGACGAGGAACTGGAGCGGCTGCAGGACCGCGACGAGATCGTGCTGGCACTGATCTGGCTCAGGCACATTGCCTTCGAGCAGCCGACCCGGCCGCGCCTCGAGCAGCAGCTGGGCGCCATGCTCAACAACCTCCACCTCACTGGCCGGCAGCGGCTCTGCGTCGAGGTGTGGCTGGCTTTCGTCCACAAGCGGCAGCGCAACCTGTCGCGCGCCCGCGCCGTGCTGCAGAAGGTGTTCGAGCAGGCGGCCCGGCTCGGCGCCATCGCGCCGCTCTCGGAGGAGCGGGTATTCCTTAGCGAGTTGATCGAGCAGCAGCGGATCGGCGAGTTCCTCGATATCTCGGCCCCGGTGCGACAGGTGCTGCGGCGGCTGCGCGACGGCGGCCTGCCCAACTCGGCGCTCGGCGTGCAGAACGGGCTCAGCCGCCGCGAGACCAAGGTGCTGCTGATGATCTCGGAGGGATCGTCCAACAAGTTCATCGCCAATGCGCTGGGCCTGAGCGAGGCGACGGTGAAGTTCCACCTCGGCAATGTCTACCGCAAGCTCGGTTGCCAGCGGCGGCGCGAGGCGATCAGCGCGGCGCGGGCGCTCGGTCTGGTAGGTTGAAACCTAGACGTTTTGCTCAGAAACCTAGCCTTGAGCAGGCGGCCGAGTAGTTGCGAAGCTCCTCTATCGGTCCTGTACGACCATCGCGTGACACGGGACCTAAGGGGCGCCGGCCAAGCCGGACGGTCCGCGGGCGCACCAGGGGTAGGGCGCCCGGGGACATGCAAAAACTGGGACAGGGACATTCAGCATGACCAGGCAAAGGCTACTTGCAGCGACCGCGCTGTCGACACTCATGTTGGGCGTTGCGCCCGCCATGGCGGTCACCGTGACGATGAACACCGTGCAGATCTTCGGCACCATCGATCCGGCCAAGATCTCCGACTACACGGACTACATGGCGGCGGTGAACCTCTATGACGGGCTGGTGTCGGTGGATTCCGCCGGCAACATCATCCCCGAGCTGGCCGAAAGCTGGACGGTTTCGCCCGACGCCAAGGAGGTGACCTACAAGCTGCGCGACGACGCCAAGTTTGCCGATGACTCGCCGGTCGAGGCCAGCGACGTGGTCTACACCGTCGAGCGGCTGCTGCGCATCAACCAGGGGCCGGCCAACCTGTTCGCCGATGTGCTGGTGCCGGGTGCGGTGACGGCGGTCGACGCCAAGACGGTGAAGTTTACGCTGTCGAAGACCTTTGCCCCGTTCCTCACCACCGTGCCCGCTATCCTGATCCTCAACGAGGAACTGGTGAAGGCCAACGAGGGCACCGACGACGGGCAGACCTGGCTCGCGACCAACGTCGCTGGCGCCGGCGCCTATGGTCTCAAGAGCTGGGACCGCGGCTCGCAGATGACCATCACGCGCAACCCCGACTACTACAAGGGGTTCGGCCCGGGCCCGATCGACGAGGTCCACTGGATCATCACCAACGACGAGGCCACCGTGCGCTCGCTGGCTGCGTCCGGCGAACTCACCATGACCAGCCAGTTCCAGTCGCCCGAGACCTACAAGGCGCTGGTCGACATGGGCCGCTTCGAGCTGATCAAGCAGGACACCTCGACGGCGTTCTATTTGAAGCTCAACACCAAGGTCGCGCCGACCGACGACGTCCACATCCGCCGGGCGCTGGCGCTCGCCACCGACTACGCCACCATCCGCGACGTGATCCTGCCGGGCGGCGTGCTGTCGACCCCGCTGCCCAAGGCCTTCGCCGATTTCCACGCCGACGACGTCCCCGCTCCGGTCTATGACCTCGAGGCCGCCAAGGCCGAGGTGGCGCAGTCGAAATATGCCGGCGCGCCGATCCCGATCACCCTGGGATATGTGGCCGGCACCAAGTTCGAGGAAGAGATCAGCCTGTTGCTGCAGGCCAATCTCGAGCAGCTCGGCTTCGTCGTCACCCAGCAGGCCGATCCCTGGAACGTCATCACCGAGAAGGCCGCCAAGGTCGAGACCTCGCCGGCGGTGAACCAGATTTTCTACGGCCCGACCTATCCCTCGCCGGACTCGATGTTCTTCACCCAGTATCACTCCAAGGCGGCCGGCACCTGGGCCTCGCTGGAGTGGCTGCAGGATCCCGAGGTCGACGCCATGATCGACGAGGCCCGCGGCACCGGCGACGTCGCCAAGCAGGCCGAGATCTACAAGGCGCTGCAGAAGAAACTGGTCGAGCTGCAGCCCGACGTGTTTCTGCAGACCCAGACCGTGCAGCACGCCATGGACAAGTGCCTTACAGGCTTCCAGGCCGTACCGATGCAGTCGTTCGATTACGACTTCACCCGCTACAGCTGGAAGTGCTGACCCCGGACGCTGGCAGGCGTTAGCCCCCGACTACGCCCTTGGTCCCTCCAGTTGTGCGGGGGGATCAAGGGTGGGGGTGACCCCTCCATGCGCGTCTCAAGCTTAAGGTACGCCTTTGGAATTCCTGCAGTTCCTCGTTCGCCGTATTCTCTGGTCGCTCCTCGTGCTGGTCGGGCTGTCGATGGTGATCTTCGCCATCGCCCGTGTGGTACCGGGAGACCCGGCTCGCATGGCGCTGGGCCCCACCGCGACGCAGGAGCAGGTGGCGGACCTGCGCGACAAGCTCGGCCTCAACCGGCCGGTCATCGAGCAATACGGGCTGTTCATCGCCGGACTGGCACGCGGTGATCTCGGCCGCTCGCTGCTGACCGAACGGCCGGTCAACGACGATATTCGCGACACCTTCTCGGCCACTTTCGAGCTGGTGCTCGCCACCATCACCATCGCCTTTGCTTTCGGCGTGCCGCTGGGCGTGGCGGCGGCGCGGTGGAAAGACAAGTGGCCTGATACCCTCGTGCGGATCATCGCCATCTTCTCGGCGGTGACCCCGAGCTTCTTCGTGGCGCTGCTGCTGCAGATCCTCGCCGGCTATGTGCTGCACATCCTGCCCACCACCGGACGCCTGCCGGCCAATCTCGCCTTCACCGCCGACATCACCGGCCTCGTGACCATCGACGGGCTGCTGAAGGGCCGCACCGACGTGGTGCTCGAGGGGCTGCGCTACCTCCTGCTGCCGGCAACCGCGCTGGCGCTCGCCACCATGGGCCAGATCGCTCGCATCACCCGCTCCTCGATGATCGATGTCGCCAGCCAGGACTACATCGAAGCGAGCCGCGCCTTCGGCGTGCCGGAGCCGATCCGGGTGTTCAAGTACATGCTCAGGCCAAGCTTCGTGCCCCCGCTGACCATCCTCGGGCTCGAGTTCGCCTCGCTGATCGGCAACGCCTTCGTCGTCGAGCTGGTGTTCGCCTGGCCGGGCATGGCCGCCTACGGCATCCGCACTATCCTCCAGAAAGACCTCAACGCCGTGATGGGCGTGGTGATGGTGTCGGGCGTGTTCTTCGTCATCGTCAACCTCGTCATCGACGTGCTGGTCGGCTTCGTCGACCCCCGCGTCCGCATCCGGGGGAGCCGCTGATGGCCAGCGAGACCGTCCCCGCCGTGCAGCCGCGCCGGCTCTCCAACGCCTACCAGAACTGGTACCGCTTCTCGCGCAACCCGACCGCCGTGATCGGCGCCGCGATCGTGATCCTCTCGATTCTCGCCGCCCTCCTCGCGCCCTGGATCACGCCCTATCCCGACCATGTCGGCGCGGTGGTGAACTTCCGGGCCCGGCATCTGCCGCCATCCGCCGAGTACTGGTTCGGCACCGACAATGTCGGGCGCGATATCTTCACCCGCGTCATCTTCGGGCTGCGCATCTCGCTGCTGCTGGCGCTTGTGGTGCTGGGCACCGCGATCCCGGTCGGCACCACGCTGGGGCTGCTCGCCGGCTACTTTGGCGGCTGGGTTGAGATCGTCATCATGCGTGTCACTGACGTGGCGCTCGCCATTCCGCCGCTGGTGATGGCGCTCGCCGTCGCCGCGGTGTTGTCGCCGGACCTGATCAACTCGATGCTGGCGATCGCCGCCCTGTGGTGGACCTGGCACACCCGGCTGATCTACTCGATCACCCGGCAGCTCAGGACCCAGGAGTTCGTCGAGGCGGCCGAGACGCTCGGCGCCAGCAAGTTCCACATCCTGTTCCGCGAAATCCTCCCCAACTGCGTTTCGGCGCTGGCGGTGAAGACCTCGCTCGACTGCGGCTTCGTCATCCTCGTGGGCGCCTCGTTGAGCTTCCTCGGCCTCGGCATCCAGCCGCCGACCCCCGACCTCGGCACCATGGTCGCCTCCGGTTCGGCCTTCCTGCCCGATTACTGGTGGGAATCGGTGCTGCCCGGCTGCGCCATCCTGTTCGTCGCGCTCGGCTTCAACCTCCTAGGCGATGGCCTGCGCGACCTGTTCGACGTGCAGGAGGTGCGCTGATGGCCGACGCCCTCCTCTCGGTCCGCAATCTCTCGGTCGAGTTCTCGACCTACGGACAGACCAACCGCGTGCTGCACGGCGTATCGCTCGACGTGCCGGCGCGCTCGCAGGTGGCGCTGGTGGGTGAGTCCGGCTCGGGCAAGACCGTGACCATGAAGGCCATCATGGGCCTGCTCCGCCACCCGCCCGCCACCATCACCGGCGGCGAAATCCTCTATGACGGGCGCGACCTGCTCACCATGCCGCCGCGCGAACGGCTGAAGCTGCGCGGCACCGCGATGTCGATGGTGTTCCAGGACCCGATGAGCTCGCTCAACCCGGTCTTCACCATCGCCGACCAGATGGGCACCATCCTCAAATACGCCGACCGCCGCCTCGGTCGCAGTCGCGGCAAGGCGGCCCGCATGGCCCGCGTGCACGAAGTCTTGGCCCAGGTCCGCATGCGCGACCCCGAGCGTGTGGCGCGGTCGTACCCGATCATGCTGTCGGGCGGCATGCGCCAGCGCGTGCTGATCGCCATGGCGCTGCTCAGCGAGCCGCGCCTTCTGATTGCCGACGAGCCGGGCACCGCGCTCGACGTCACCACCCAGGCGCAGATCCTGAAGCTGCTCAGGGATCTCGTCGAGGAGCGCGGCCTCGCGCTGATGATGATCACCCACAACCTGGGCGTAGTGCGCGAAACCTCGAACTACGTCTACGTGATGAACAAAGGAGTGGTGGTCGAGCACCGGCCCACCGCTGAGCTCTTCGCCAGCCCCGGGGACGACTACACCAAGGCGCTGATCGCGGCGGTGCCCCGGCTCACCGGTGGCAGCAGTTTTGGCACTGCGGGAGCCGCCGCATGACCGAAATGCTGGAAATCGTCGGGCTCTCGAAGATATTCCCGGTCCGCAACGCCTTCGGCCGCCAGAGCGGCGAGGTACGGGCCGTGGACAACGTCTCGTTCTCGATCCCTAGGGGCAAGGTCTACGGCCTCGCCGGCGAAAGCGGCTCGGGCAAATCCACCATCGCCCGCATGGTCATGGGCCTCACCCGCCCGAGCAGCGGCGACATCCTGCTCGATGGCAGGAGCATCACCAGCGACACCGGCACCCGCGCCTACGGCCGCAAGGTGCAGATGGTGTTCCAGAACCCCGGTTCGTCCCTGAACCCGCGGCGCACCGTCGGCCAGTCGATCCAGGTGCCGCTCGCCGCCCATGGCACGCCGCGGTCCGAGCATCGCCGCCGCACCGCCGAACTGCTCGAGATGGTGCAGCTGCCCGCCGAGTTCGCCCTGCGCTATCCGCACGAGCTGTCGGGCGGGCAGAAGCAGCGCGTCGCCATCGCCCGGGCACTGGCGGTGGCGCCGCAGCTGCTGGTGCTCGACGAGCCGACCTCGGCGCTCGACGTTTCGGTGCAGGCGCGCGTCATGGACCTCCTGGTCGATCTAGGCCGCCAGCTTGGCCTCACCTACCTGTTCATCTCGCACGACCTCAGCCTGATGCGGAACTTCGCCGATACGGTCGGGGTGCTTTACCTCGGCAAGATCGTCGAAACCGGCCCGACCGCCGCAGTCTTCGAGCGGCCGCAGCACGACTACACCCGCCTCCTCCTCGCCTCCGTGCCGGTGATCTCGGCCGACGAGGAGGCCATGCGACCGGTGATCCCGCTGATCGACGGCGAAATCCCCACCGCGGAACAACTCATCGCCCTCCGGCAGTCCGGCGCGGCACCAGTCTCCCAAAGGACAGAAAAATGATCAGAATTGGCATCGACGTGGGCGGCACCAACACCGACGCCGTCGTCATGGATGGCACGACCGTCATCGCCGGCGTCAAGGCGGCGACCACCGGCGACGTGATGACCGGCGTGGTCAACGCGCTGAAGGCGGTGCTCGAAGCCTCCAAGATGGATGCCGCCGCCATCGACGTGGTGATGATCGGCACGACGCATTTCACCAATGCCGTGGTGCAGCGGCGCGACCTCGCAAAGACCGCCGCCGTCCGCCTTGGCTTGCCTGCCACCGCCTCGCTGCCGCCGATGGTCGATTGGCCCGAGGACCTTAAGCAGGCCATCGGCGGCCACGGCTACCTCGCCCACGGCGGCAACGAGTTCGACGGCCGGGTGATCTCGCCGCTCGATGAGCAGGAGCTGCTCGGCATCGCCGCCGACATCAAGGCCAAGGGCATCAACACCATCGCCATCACCTCGGTGTTCTCTCCGGTGACCGGCGAGTTCGAAAAGCAGGCCGGCGAGATCTTCGCCAGGGCGCTGCCGGGCGTCCACATCACGCTGTCGAGCGATATCGGCCGCATCGGCCTGCTCGAGCGCGAGAACGCCGCGATCATGAACGCCTGCCTGCGCGACCTGTCGCGGCACGTCATCGAGGCCTTCCGCAAGGCCATCACCGAAACCGGCATCCGGGGCCGGTTCTATCTGACGCAGAACGACGGCACCCTGATGGATGCCGAGTTCGCCGAAAAGTTCCCGGTGCTGACCTTTGCCTCCGGTCCGACCAACTCGATGCGCGGCGCCGCGTTCCTCTCCGGCGTCGCCGATGCCATCGTCGTCGATATCGGCGGCACCACCTCCGACGTCGGCTCGCTTCACAAGGGGTTTCCGCGCCAGGCCACGGTGGCGGTGGAAGTCGGCGGCGTGCGCACCAACTTCCGTATGCCCGACGTATTCTCGATCGGCCTCGGCGGTGGCTCGCATGTCGTCGAGACCGCCGATGGCATCAAGGTTGGCCCGACCTCGGTGGGCTACCGCATCATCACCGAGGCGCTGATCTTCGGTGGCTCCACCCTCACCACTTCCGACGTGGTCGTCGCCTCGGGCCGCTACGAGCTGGGCGACAAGTCCAAGGTCACCCAGCTGACGCCGGGTTTCGTCGCCCGCACCCAGGCGAGGATCATGGCGATGCTCGAGGATTGCGTCGAGCGCTCGCGCCTGTCGCCCGAGCCGCTGCCGGTGATCGTGGTCGGTGGCGGCTCGATCCTCGTCGATGGTCCGATCGGCGGGCTCGAGGTGATCAAGCCCAACCACTTCGCCGTCGCCAACGCCGTCGGCGCCGCCATCGCGCAGGTTTCGGGTGAGGTCGATCGCGTCTACGCGCTGGCCGAAATCGGCCGCGAGCAAGCGCTCGACGACGCCAAGCAGCGCGCCACCGAGGCGGCTGTTGCCGCCGGCGCGCTCCGCTCCTCGATCGAGATCGTCGATGTCGAGGACGTGCCGCTGGCCTACCTGCCCGGCAATGCAACCCGCGTGCGGATCAAGGCCGTCGGTGAGCTGCATGTCGGCTAAGGGCTATCTCCTCAAGGAGGACGATCTGCTGCCGCTGTCCATCGGCGCCGCCCTGCTCGGCACCGGCGGAGGCGGCAATCCCTATGTCGGGATGCTGCGGGCGCGCGAGCTGATCCGCCGCGGCGCCGAAGTCCGTGTCCTGCCGCTCGATGCGCTGCCCGACGACGCCTGGGTCGGCGAGGTCGGCGGCATAGGCGCGCCGGTGGTCGGAGTCGAAAAGATCGAAGAGGGCGGCGAGTGCTATCGAGCCATGCGGGCGGTCGAGGAGACCGCCGGCGTCCGCCTCTCGGCCACCATCTCCGCCGAGATCGGCGGCTCCAACGCCATCGAGCCGGTGATCGCCGCGGCCTATGCCGGCCTGCCGGTGATCGATGGTGACGGCATGGGGCGTGCCTTCCCCGAAGTGCAGATGACCACCTTCTTCATCTACGGCGCCAAGGCCGCGCCGGCCGCGATCGCCGACGAGAAGGGCAATGTCGTCGTCTTCAAGGAGGTGATCGACATGTTCTGGCTCGAGACCTTCGCCCGCGGCGTCTCGGTCAACATGGGGGCCGCCGCCGGCCTCGCCATCGCGCCGATGTCGATGGAGTTCGTGCGCCGCGCCGCCGTGCCCGGCACCGTCACCCAGGCGCTGTCGATCGGCCACACCGTGCTCGATGCGCGGAAGAAACGGCAGAACGTGGTCGAACGTGTCGTCGCCTCGACCGGCGGCACGCTGTTCTTCACCGGCAAGGTCACCGACGTGCGGCGCGAACTGGTGGGCGGCTTCGCCCGGGGCCACGCCCACCTCAGCGGCGTCGGCGATTGGGCCGGTTCCGAGGCACGTATCGCCATCCAGAACGAGAACCTCGTGCTCTGGGTCGACGGCGTGCCGGTGATCATGGTGCCCGACCTGATCGTCAACCTCGAGCTCGATACCGGCGAGCCGATCACCACCGAGATCCTGCGGTACGGCCAGCGCATCGCGGTGATCGGGCTGCCGGTGCACGACCTGATGAAGACCCCCAAGGCGCTGGAGATCGTCGGCCCCCAGGCCTTCGGCTACCCCGAACTCACCTTCAACCCGCTTGCCACCAAGCCGATCGTGGCCTGAGGCGAAAGGATCCTACGATGAAGTTTCTGCGCACCGTCCATTCCGAGGACATGGAAGACATCGCGACCGGCGGCGCTATCCTCGGCACCGGCGGCGGCGGCGATCCCTATGTCGGGAAGCTCATGGCCCAGCAGGCGATCAAGCAGCACGGCCCGGTCAACCTCGTCGATATCGACGAGCTGCCCGACGATGCGCTGATCGTGCCGGTCTGCATGATGGGCGCCCCAACCGTGATGACCGAGAAGCTGCCGCAGGGCGAAGAGCTGATCAACGCCTTCCGCGCCCTCGAACAGCTGCTCGGTCGGAAGATCGACGCCGTGCTCTGCGGCGAGGCCGGCGGGGTCAACTCGACCACCCCCTTCGTCGTCGCTGCGATGACCGGCCTGCCGCTGGTCGATGGCGACGGCATGGGCCGCGCCTATCCCGAGCTGCAGATGGTGACCTTCACCATGCACGGGGTCTCCGCCACCCCGATGGTGCTGTGCGACGACAAGGGCAACTCGCTGGTGCTCGACACCGTCAGCAACGCCTGGACCGAGCGGCTGGCCCGCGCCGCCACCGTGGAGATGGGTGGCTCGGCGCTGCTTGCCTTCTACTCGATGTCCGGCGCCGTAGCGAAAAAGGCCATCGTGCGCGGCACGCTGACCCTCTGCGCCGAGCTCGGCCGCACCCTGCGCGAAGCCAAGTCCGGCCACGTCGATCCGGTCAACGCCATCGTCGACAAGCTCGATGCCGATGTGATCTTCCACGGCCGCGTCAAGGACATCGAGCGCCGTACTGTCGGCGGCTTCGCCCGCGGCACCGCCCGCTTCGAGGGCGTCGACGAGTGGAAGGGGCACAGCTTCCGGCTGGATTTCCAGAACGAGTTCCTGATGGCCGAGCGCGATGGCGAAATCCTGGTGACGACGCCGGACCTGATCACCCTCCTGGAAGCCGAATCCGGCCTGCCGGTGACGGCCGATTCCCTGCGCTATGGCCTGCGGCTCAAGGCGCTGGCCATGCCGTCGAACCCGCAATGGCTGACGCCGGCCGGCATTGCCTTGGTCGGTCCGCGCTACTTCGGCTACGACACCGACTACCGCAAGTACTTCGCGGGGTAGGGCGCTACTCCGCGCCTACCGTCGGAGCCCTTCGGCGCCGCAGGCTCAGCGTCCAGTGCGGCTGGTGCGCGAGTCCTGGTCGAGGCGTAGCGGGTAGCGGGTCGGGTGGTGGGTGGAGAGCGTCAGGTTGAGCGGGCGCTCGTCGACGTCGAACGCCATCTGCTCGACCCCCAGCACCGCGGCGGGCGGGGGCAGCTCCAGAAGCCTGCTCTCCTCGGCATCCGCCAGCCGGGCGGAGAGGATGGTATGGCCGCGCTGCGGGACAAGGCCGTAGCGCCCGGCCAGCTCGGCATAGAGCGAGCTGTTCGGTACGGTCCAGTCGACCTCGAGAATTCCCGGCACGATCGCCGCTGGCATCCAGTCGTGTGCGATCGCCACCGGCTCGTCGTCGATCAGGCGCAGGCGGCGCAGCGAGATGACCTGCTCGCCGCCGGTCAGTTGCAGCGCCCGCGCCACCTCTTCGGGAGCAGCCACCAGCGCCGCGGTCAGTAGCCGGCTGCCCGGTCGGCGGCCATGCGCCACGGCGGTGGCGGTAAAGCTGCGCAGCAGTTCCAGCTCGTACACGCCCTTGGGGCGGCCGGTCGGATAGAACCCCTTGCCCGGGTGGCTGCGCAGGTGCCCCTCGAGCACCAGCTCGGTCATCGCCTGCCGGATGGTGATGCGGCTGACGCCGTAGAGCGCGACCAGTTCACGCTCGGAGGCGAGCTTGGCGCGCGGCGGGATGGTGCCGTCATCAAGCGCCCGCAGCAGGCGTTCCTTCACCTGCTTGTAGAGCGGTAGGGGATCGTCGCGCGTCACGCCGTTGGCCATGGCTTTGGGGTAACCGAACTGATTGCGCTTTGGAAGCGGGCCGCCGCTCCCGATGACGAAACTAACCGTACGATTCCATCTTGCCTACCTATTATGACTGGATATGATCAGTTGTACTTAGGCGGGGGACGTCAGGGTGAAACTGGTCGTTGTCGGAGGGGGAGGGCTGCGTGCCCCGCTGTTCGTCGACTCGGCGCTCCGCCGGGCCGGGCGGACCGGCCTCACCGAAATCTGCCTGATGGATGTCGACGCAGCGCAGCTCCGGCTCATCGGTGCGCTCGCCTCCGAACTGGCTCGCCGGGCGGGCGGCGCGGTGACCATCACCACCTCCACCGAAGCCGAGACCGCCTTCGCCGGTGCGAGCTATGTGGTGACCACTGTGCGTCCCGGCGGCATCGATGGCCGCATCGCCGACGAGCGCATCGCGCTGTCGCATGGCGTGCTCGGGCAGGAGACGACGGGCGCGGCCGGCTTTGCCATGGCGCTCCGCTCGATCCCGACCATCCTCGCCTATGCCGAGACCTTGCGCCGCGTCAGCCCCGACGCCTGGCTGTTCAACTTCACCAATCCGGCCGGCCTTGTGACGCAGGCGCTGCGCGACGCCGGCTATGTGCGCAGCGTCGGCATCTGCGACAGCGCCAACGGCGCGCAGACCGCCGTCGCCAAATGGCTGCGGTTGCCCGAGCGTTCGGTGCGCGCCGAAGTGTTCGGCCTCAACCACCTGTCGTTCACCCGTCGTGCCGAGGTAGCCGGCCGTGACGTGCTTCCGGACGCGCTGGCCGACGACCGCTTCCTCGCCGGCACCGTGCAGCGCGTGTTCGCGCCGCACGTGGTGCGCCGCCACGGCGTGTGGCTCAACGAGTACCTCTATTACTACTACTACGCCGACGAGGCGGTGGCGGCTGGTGCCGCTGGCCCGACCCGCGGTGAAGAGATCCGCGCCCTCAACCAGCGGCTGCTGCCACGCTTGCGCCAACCCGAACTGCTAGCCGACCCGGGGCAGGCGCTCGATGTCTATTTCGCCTACGAGCGCGAGCGCAGTGCAACCTACATGCAGCATACGCACGACGACGCCGAGCCGGTCGCGGCCTTGGCGGACAATCATGACGGCGAAGGCTATGCCGGCGTGGCACTCGACCTGATCGAGGCGCTGCAGGGCGGCACGCCGATTCGCACCGGGCTGAACGTGCCCAACAAAGGCGCCATCGAAGGCTTGCGCGACACCGACGTCGTCGAGGTCAGCTGCGTCGTCGATCACCATGGCATCCGCCCGCAGCCGATCGGCGCCATGCCCGATGCACAGGGATACCTGGTGAACTCGGTGAAGCACTACGAGCGGCTGACCGTCGAGGCGGTGGCCGAGCGCAGCCGTGCCCTCGCTGTCGAGGCGCTGGTCGCGCATCCGCTGGTGTTGTCCTACTCGCGCGCCGAGCCGCTGGTCGAAAAGTTCCTCGCCGCCCACGCCGCCCATGTCGGGGAGTGGTTGTGATGCGCTCCGCGGATGTGCTGGTCACCGGCGAGTACTATTGCGACCTGATCTATGCGGGCCTGCCCGGCGTGCCGTCCCTCGGCGCCGAGCTGGTGGCGAGTGACCTCACCGTGCTGCCCGGCGGCACCTACAACATCGCGCTGGCGCTCACCCGCCTCGGGCTCGATACCCACTGGGCCGCCGATTTCGGCTCCGACCTGTTCAGTGGCCTCGTGCTCGAACAGGCGGCGCGCGACGGCCTCAGCCCGCTGCTGTTCAACCGGCTCGACCGGCCGCTGCGCCGCGTCACTTCGGTGTTCTCGTCCGGCGGCGATCGCGGCTTCCTCACCTACGGCGACGGGGCCATCGTCCCGCCGCCGGCCGGGACGCTCGACAAGGTCCAGCCCACCTGGCTACTGCAGACCTTCCGCTTTGAGCCAGAATGGCTGGCCTTCATGCGCGAAGCCAAGGCGCGCGGAGCGAAGCTGTTCGCCGATTGCCGCGGTGGCGACTTCACCCTGGAAACCCCGGGGGTCCGCGAGTTCCTGAGCCTGCTCGACGTGTTCTCGCCCAACGAGGACGAAGCCATCGCGCTGACCGGCGCGCACCATCCGAAGAAGGCTGCGGCGCAGCTGGCCGAGCTCGTGCCGATCGTCGCGATCAAGCGAGGCGCTGCTGGCGCTTTGGTCAGCGACCAGGGCCGCTGGATCAAAGTCGCGGCGCCCGAGGTGACGGTGAAGGACACGACCGGCGCCGGTGACACCTTCAATGGCGGGTTCCTCTTCGGGCTCTGCTCGGGGCGCTGCACCGAGGAGGCGGCGGAGCTCGCTGTGCTCGCCGGATCGCTGTCGGTCACCGACTTCGGCGCCTTGGCGGCGCCGACGTTGGGCGCGCTCAAAAAGTTCGCCGTGGAGCAGGGCAGGGGAAAGATGTTTCTCGAAACAGCCTCGTAAGCTCGGCGCTATCTTAGTAGTGATTATCTATAGGATTTGTAGAGAATAAACCCAGACCACAGACAAGGGAGTCCGAGATGACTAAGAAGTGGCTTGCCTACGCCGTCGCTGCTCTAGGATTAGTTTCTCCTGCGTTCGCGCAGTCGACGATTACTTTTGGATATTGGGGTGATCCGCCTGAACTGCCGCCGTTCGAGGAAATCGTCTCGAAATATCAGGCCGCGCATCCGGATGTGAAGATCGAGATCCAGCACGCCCCGTGGTCCGGTTACTTCACCCGGCTCGATGCCCAGCTTGCCGCCGGCGCCGGCCCGGACGTGTTCTTCATCACCAACGTGCCAAGCTACGCCTCGCGCGGCGCGCTGGCCCCGCTGGACGACCTGATCAAGCAGAGCAGCTTCCCGCTCGACCAGTACGTGCCGAGCTCGCTCCTCACCCACAGCTTCGAGGGCAAGCTCTACTCGATCCCGCGCGACAGCGCCCCGAGCGCCCTCTACTATAACTCCGACGCGTTCGACGCGGCCGGCGTTGCCTACCCGAACGCCGACTGGAAGTGGGCGGATCTGCGCGATGCGGCGATCAAGCTGACCACCACCGATGGTGGCCGCATCACTCGCTATGGCCTGGCGCTCGAGTCGAACGATTGGGCCACCTGGGTGCAGCAGAATGGCGGCAAGGTGTTCGACGATCCGCTGAAGCCGACGACCTTCCTCCTCGCCGAGCCGGCCGCGGTCGAGGCCATCCAGTACATCGGCGACCTGATCAACAAGGATAAGGTCACGCCGAACTTCCTCGAGGCCGAGCAGGCCGGCGGCACCGCCCAGCTGTTCTCGAGCGGCCAGGCGGCCATGGTGATCACCAACCCGTCGCGCCTCGGCACCTTTGCCGATGTGCCGTTCAAGTGGGCGGTCGCGAACCTTCCGGGCGGGCCGACCGGCATCCACTCCAACCGTACCGGCGGCGCGGGCTTTGCCATCAACGCCAACAGCAAGAACCCGGAAGACGCCTGGGCCTTCCTGCAGTACCTCGCCGGTCCCGAGGGTCAGTCGATCTTCGCCGGCGCCAAGGCGGCAGCGGTTCCGGCGATGACCGGCAACGAGACGGTGCGGGCAGCGTTCAAGGCGCCGTTCGGCGACGTCTTCCTGAGGGAAGCCGATGTCGGCGAGCAGTTCCCGCAGTTCCCGCGCTTCGTCGACCTGTCCAACCTCTACATCCAGCCGGCGCTCGACCTCGTCTGGAACGGCGAGAGCACCGCGGCGGACGCACTCGGCGGCATCAAGGACAAGGTCAACGCCGAACTCGCGAAGTAATCAGCAGGCCACTCTGCCGGCCGGGACGCGATCGGGCGCCCCGGCCATCCTCAAGACGTCTTTGATTGCACTAGCAAACGGATCTGACCCATGCGCGTCTTCGATGCACACGTTCACTACGGTTTTTGGGACAAGCTGTTCTCGCGCGGCGCCGAAATCGGCTTTCTCGAGGCGCTGTCCGATACCTGCGAGGCGGCGGGGATCGAGAAGGTCGCGCTCCTCGCCAATCCCGGCCGCGGCAATGACGCGCTGGCCGGTGCGCTGGAGCGGCGGCCCGACCTCATCGTCGCGCTCGGTCGGCTCGAGCTCGACAAGGACCCGGTGACGCTGGTCGAGGATTTCTACCAGCGCGGCTTTCACGGCATCAAGATTTCGGGCGTGTCGAAGAACTACGACGACCCGGCGTACTACCCGTTCTACGAGGCGGCGCAGGCGCGCGGCCTCCGCATCCTGTTCCACACCGGCATTCTCGGCGGCCCGGTCGACTACCTCGAGGGCGGCAAGGAGGATGCCTGGAAGGCCATCCCGGAAGGCGCCGACGAGGAAGCGCTGGTCACCCGCCTGTCGCGCGGCATGAAGCGCGAGAAGTATGGTTACTCCAGCGCCCGCATGCAGCCGATCTACCTCGACACGATCGCCTTCTACTTCCCCGAATTGTTCATCATCGGTGCCCATCTCGGCTGGCCGGACTACCGCACCGCCTGCGCCATCGCGCGCTGGCGCCCGCGGCTGTTCTTCGATGTCAGCGGCGGCGACGTGGTGCACAACCACATCGTCGAGGGCGGCTACATCGGCAAGGAGATTTCACCCCGCAAGCTCGTCTACGGCTCGGACTCGGACCTGCGCCGGGTGAAGGGCGACATCGAGCGCTGGAAGGCCGCCTTCGACAAGATGGGGCTCAGCGCCGACGACCAGGACCGGATCTTCTACCGCAACGCCGCCACCATCTACGGGATCGACAAATAGTGGCCCGAAGTCGGGTCAGGCTGACGCGGGTCGCGCGCGCCGAGGAGCGCGCGGCCTGGCTGTTTTTGGCGCCCAGCCTCGTGCTGTTCGCGATCTTCACGGCCATCCCGGTGATCTCGGCGTTCTTCATATCGTTCACCCAGTGGAACCTCTTCAACGAGGTGACCTGGGTGGGCATCGGCAACTACCTGGAGCTGGCGAGGGACGAGATCTTCGCCAAGGTGCTCGGCAACACCGCATACTTCGTGCTGATCTCGGTGCCGGTGCAGATCGTCCTGGCGCTGCTTTGCGCACTAGTGCTCAACCGCGGCATAAAGGGCCAGACCTTCTTCCGCGTCGTCTACTTCCTGCCGGTGGTCACCAGCACGGTCGCCGCGGCGCTGGTCTGGGCCTGGCTGTTCAACTCCAACTTCGGCCTGATCAACGCCGGCCTCAGCCTCGTCGGCGTCACCGACCTGCCCAAGTGGATGGGCTCGACCCGCTGGGCCATGCCGGCCATCATCATCGTCTCGATCTGGCAGAATCTCGGCTATGCCATGGTGCTATTCCTTGCGGGCCTGCAGAACATCGGCAAGGACGTGCATGATGCTGCCGCGCTCGATGGCGCCACTGGCTGGGACCGCTTCTGGCACATCACCCTGCCGCTGCTCTCCCCCACCACCTTCTTCGTCCTGGTGATCTCGATCATCGGCAGCTTCCAGGTGTTCGAGCTGGTGCTGGTAATGACCAAGGCCGGCCCGGCCAATGCCACCAACACGCTAGTCTACTACATCTACCAGAACGGCTTTCAGTTCTATCAGATGGGCTATGCCAGCGCCGCAGCGATGGTGTTGTTCCTGATCGTCCTCGCCTTCACGCTGATCCAGTACAAGCTGCAGCGCCGCTGGGTGCACTATGGGTAAGACCGCCACCGACTGGGTGCTGTTCGTCGTCCTGCTCGTCGGCGCGCTGCTGATGAGCGGCCCGTTCATCTGGATGATCTCGACCTCGTTCAAGCCGGCGGCGGATGTATTCCAGTTCCCGCCGACATTGTTCACCGCCGACCCGCAGCTCGAGAACTACACCCGCATCTTCAGCACCATCCCGTTCGGTCGAGCGCTGGCCAACAGCCTCATCGTCTCGGTGCTGGTCACGCTCCTGCAGCTCATCACCTGCTCGATGGCGGCGTACGCCTTCGCCTGTCTCAGATTCCGCGGGCGCGAAGTACTGTTCCTCATCTACCTCGCGGCGCTCATGGTGCCGTCGCAGGTGACACTGATCCCCAACTTCATCCTGATCCGCACACTCGGCTGGATCGATACCTACCAGGGCCTGATCCTGCCCTACGCCTTCTCGAGTTTCGGCACCTTCCTGCTCCGGCAGTACCTGAAGTCGATCCCCGCCGAGTTGCTGGAGGCCGCCCGCATCGATGGCGCGTCGCACGCCCAGATCTACCTCACCATCGTGCTGCCACTGGCCAAGCCCGCCCTCGGGGCGCTCGCCATCTTCACCTTCGTCGCACAGTGGAACAACTTCCTCTGGCCGCTGATCACCACCACCAAGCCCGACATGCAGGTGGCGATCGTCGCGCTCGCCACGCTGCAGGGTCAGTACAATACCGACTGGCCGTTGCTGATGACCGGCAGCGTCATCGCCATCGTCCCGGTGCTGCTGGTCTTCGTCTTCGGCAATCGCGCCTTCATCGCCGGGCTCACCACCGGAGCTTTCGGTGGCCGCTGACGCAAGCCTACGGTGAAAAGTGAGCGCCGGGGCTTCGATTTCGACGTGAGTCTCGGCTAGGGCTAGCAACATTGCTGCGCCGGGACGGTCTTTTCATGCTCACCTATCTCGCCGACCTGTTGACCCCGATCTGGGGGCCCGCCCGCCTGCTGTCGTCCTTCGTGATCCTCGCCACCGTCGGCTCGCTGGTTTCGGCGCTGGCGACGCTGTTCCTGCTACCGAAGCTATGGGACCGCCTGCCTCGTGACCGGGGCAGGGCGCATGCGGTGGGCGCGGCGGACAGCGTCGGCAAGCCGGTCGGCGTCGGGATCATCATGATCCTGATCCTCCTCGCCATCGTCGCGCTGTTCGCGCCGGTCGATCCGCACATCTACTTCTGCATGGGCGCGGTACTGCTCGCTTCATGCATCGGCTACATCGACGACCGCACCGGCGGCCTCAGCGAGCTGACGCTCGGCCTCACCGACCTGCTGGTGGCGCTGTTCGTCTGCGTCGTGCTGCTGTGGGGGCAGGATACGAAGCTCTGGCTGCCATTCACCCCGATGGTGTTCGACATTCCGTTCTGGCTGGGGCTCCTGATCTACACGCCGGTGGTCTGGCTCTGCATCAATGCGGTCAACTGCAACGACGGCGTCGACGGGGTGTCCGGCTCGCTGTCGGCGGTCACCATCTGCGCGCTCGGTTTCATCCTCTACATGGTGGTCGGCGACGCCGCGAACGCCAAGTACCTGCTGATCCCGTTCCGCGAGGATGCGGCCAGCTGGGCGGTGGTCGCCGCCCTCTTCGGCGGTGTCATCGTCGGCTACCTCTGGCACAACGCTCCGCCCAGCGCCGCGCTGATGGGCGATGCCGGCTCACGCCCGATCGGGCTGTTCGTGGGCATCTGCATCGTGGTGTCCGGCAACCCGGCGATGATCTTCTTCGTCGCCCCGCTATTGCTGTTTAACGGCGCCACGGGGCTGGCGAAAGTCGCGCTGATCCGGGTGTTCGGCCTCAGGATCCTGAGCTCGATCCGCTTCCCGTTCCACGATCATGCGCGCAAGAACCTCAACTGGTCGAACTCCCAGGTGCTGCTGCGCTTTCTGCTGATCCACCTGGCCAGCCTGTGGTTCCTGGTGATCATCCTACTGAAGGTGCGGTGAGGCCTCAGGCAGCGGCGATCAGGGCCTTGGTGTAGTCTTCGGCGATGCTGCCGGAACGGAGCTGCTCGCGGGTCAGTGTCTCCACCGGCTGGGCATTGCGCATCACCATCAGTCGCTCGCACATGTAGCTGATCACCGCGAGATCGTGGCTGACGATCACGAAGGTCAGCCCGAGCTCTTTCCGCAAGCGGTTGAGCAGGTTGAGGATTTCGGCCTGGATCGAGACATCGAGCGCCGAGGTCGGCTCGTCGAGCAGCAGCAGCTTCGGGCCGAGCGCCAGGGCGCGGGCGATGGCGACGCGCTGGCGTTGTCCGCCGGAAAGCTCGTGCGGGAAGCGGAACTGGAACTTGCCGCCGAGCCCGATCAGCTCCAGCAGCTCGACCGTGCGGCGCTCGGGGTTCGCTATCCCATTGATTTTCATGGGTTCTGCGATCTGCTGGCCGATGACGTAGCGCGGGTGCAGCGACGAGTAGGGGTCCTGGAACACCATCTGGACCACCTTGGCGAGTTGTTTTCGCGGGGTTTTCCGGACGTCGAGGCCGTCGACGGTGATGCTGCCGCTCCAGTTGGCGTTGAGGCCCATCACGGTGCGGAGGATGGTGGATTTGCCCGAGCCGCTTTCGCCGACGAGGCCAAAACTTTCGCCCGGCTGCACTGAAAATCCAGTGTTTCGGACAGCCAGCTTGCCGGAAAAGTCTACGTTTAGGTCATGAACTTCCAGCATCAGACGGCTCCCGCCCAGCTGGCGTCGCGATTGAGCACCGGCAGCGGCTCCAGCGGGCCATCGATCTGCGGCAGGCAGGAAAGTAATCCCCGCGTGTAGGGGTGGGTGGCTTCGTGCAGGCGGCTCGCCTCGATGCTCTCGACGATGCGGCCGCCATACATGACGATCACCCGGTCACAGAACTTCGACACCAGGTTGAGGTCGTGGCTGATGAAGATCAGCCCCATGCCGCGACGGGTGACGAGTTCGTCGAGGATCGACAGCACCTGGGTGCGCACCGTGACGTCGAGCGCCGAGGTGGGCTCGTCCGCGATCAAGAGGTCCGGCTCGCGCACCACCATCATGCCGATCATCACGCGCTGGCCCATGCCGCCGGAGAGTTCATGCGGGTAGAGACTGAACACGCGTTCCGGCTCGCGGATATGCACCGCCTCAAGAATGCCGAGCGCCTTCTTCTTCGCCTCGCCGCCGGAGATGCGGCGATCGCCGATGCGGATCGCCTCGACGATCTGCTTGCCGACCGTCATCACCGGGTTCAGCGAGAATTTCGGATCCTGCAGGATCATCCCCATGCGGCCGCCGCGCAGCGAGCGCCGCAGTTTCGGGCTCGCCGACTTGAGGTCGATGCCGTCGAACTTCATCGTGTCGACGCTGATCCGCGCATAGGGCGGCAGCACGCCAAGTAGGGCGCGACCGGTGAGGCTCTTGCCCGAGCCACTCTCACCGACGATGCCGAGCTTCTCGCGGCCAAGCGTCAGCGACACGCCGCGCACCGCGTCGTTGTAGCCGCCATCGTCGTTGCGGAAGGCGACGCGGAGGTTTTCGATCTCGACGAGAGCACTCATTTGCGCTGCCTCAGGTGCGGATCGAGCAGGTCGCGCATGGCGTCACCGAGGAGGTTGAAGCCGAGCGACACGGTGAAGATCGCGATGCCGGGTACCGTCGCCACCCACCACTGGTCGAAGATGAACTTGCGGCCGGTGGAGATCATGGCGCCCCACTCGGGCAGCGGCGGCTGCGCGCCGAGCCCGATGAAACCCAGGCCGGCGGCGGTCAAAATGATGCCCGCCATGTCGAAGGTCATGCGCACGATAACCGAGCTCAGGCACATCGGGATGACGTGGAACACGATGATGCGGAACTCGCTGGCACCGGCGAGACGCACCGCGTTGACGTAGTCCGAGTTGCGCACGATCAGCGCTTCGGCCCGCGCGAGACGCGCATAGGGCGGCCAGGCGGTGAGGGTGATGGCAAGCGCCGCGTTGGTGATGCCGGGCCCGAGCGCCGCGACGAACGCCAGCGCCAGCAGCAGCTTGGGGATGGCGAGGAACACGTCGGTGATGCGCATGAAGACCACATCGACCCAGCCGCCGACGGTGCCGGAAACGGCGCCAATGATCAGCCCGATCGGCGCCGAGGTGACGATCACCAGCGCGACGATCAGGAGCGTCAGTTGCGAGCCGTAGAGAATGCGCGAGTAGATGTCGCGGCCGAGTTCGTCAGCGCCCAGCCAGTAGGTTGCACTCGGCGCAGCGAGGCGATCGGCAAGGCTCGGCAGATACGGATCGTGCGTCGCGAGCAGCGGCGCAAAGGCGGCGCAGAACAGCAGCAAAACGACGATGACCAGCCCGACCACGCCCAGCGGGTTGCGCATGAAGCGGCGGGTGAAGATCTTGAACTCGGCCCAGCGGGCGGCGCGCACCGCGCGCTTCGGATCGTCGACGAGATCGGGGGTGACGCTCATTTGGCGAACTCCCGTGAGCGCGGATCGAGTGCCCGGTACAGCACGTCGCTCAGCATGTTGAGAAGGACGAACACCATGCCGACCAGCAGCGTGCCACCCAGCACGGCGTTCATGTCGGCGGCGAACAGCGAGGAATAGATGTAGTTGCCGATGCCCGGCCACGAGAAGATCGTCTCGATCAGCACCGAGCCCTCGAGCAGCCCGCCGTAGCTCAGCGCGATGACGGTGACGAGCGGGATCGCGGCGTTGCGCAGCGCATGCCCGGCGACGGCGCGGAACTCGCTGGCGCCCTTCAGTCGCGCCGTCAGCACGTACTCGCGGCTCAACTGGTCCAGCATCACCGAGCGCGTCATGCGCGAGATGTAGGCGAGGCTGTAATAGCCCAGCAGCATCGCCGGCAGGATCATGTGGCTGATGGCGTTGAAGAAGATTTCCCACTCACCGGCGATGGCGCTGTCGATCAGGATCGAGCCGGTGATGCGGTCGACGATGCCGACATAGAACACATCGAGCTGGCCCGGGCCCGAGACCCAGCCGAGCAGGTAGTAGAAGACGAACAGCCCGACGAGGCCGAGCCAGAACACCGGCACCGAATAGCCGACGAGGCCGACGACGCGCAGCAGATGATCCGGCCACTTCTCGTGCCAGTAGGCCGAAGCGACCCCCATGGGCACGCCGAGCACCACGCCGATGATCAGGCCAATGGTGGAGAGTTCGAGCGTCGCGGGGAAGAAGTTCATGAGGTCGGTGAGGACCGGCCGGGAGGTCGAGAACGAGGTGCCGAAGTCACCGCGCAGGAGCTTCAACAGGTAGTCCCAGAACTGCGCCCAGAGCGGCTTGTCGAGCCCGAGCTCGAGATAAACCTTCTGGTACACCTCCGGCGTCGCCTTCTCGCCGACGATCGACAGCACCGGATCGATCGGCAGCACGCGGCCGATGAAGAAGGTGAGGGCAGCGAGGCCAACGAGCGTGATCGCCACCGTGATCAGCCATGAGCCAATATCGATGAACAGGCGGAGGGGGCGGTTCATGCGGCCGCTCCTACGAAGAGGCCGACCGCTCCTCGCTGCCGCTCGGATCGCGCATCTCTGGCGATGCGTGACCCCTCATCCGCCCTTCGGGCACCTTCTCCCGCAAGGGGAGAAGGAACTGCGGATAGTTCGGTGCGATAGCAGACCACGATCTTCGTCAAATGCTTCTCCGAGGAGCCACGGGCCCCTCCGATTGAGCCTTCTCCCCTTGCGGGAGAAGGTGGCGCGCAGCGCCGGATGAGGGGTGTCGCATCGTAACGATGCGCGACCCGAGTGTAACGAGGGGCGACTGAGGCCGCCCCTCGCTTGCCTTATTCCTTCGTCACGCCGCCGTAGCGGTCGTCGGAGAAGGTGATGCCGAGGACGACGCCCTTGACGTTCGAGCGCATGGCAACCTTGCGGCTGTCCTGGAACATGAACACGAACGGCGAGGTGTCGGTGTGGAGGCGCTGGGCTTCGTCGTAGAGCGCCTTGCGCTTTTCGACGTCCTGCTCCTGCACGGCCTGGTTCACCAGCTCCGAGACCTTGCCCGAATCCCAGCCGAAACGATCGGCGAGGTTGCCCTTCTGGCCATCCGGATCCGACGGATCGTGGTTGCCGAAGGCCTTGGCGTTCGAGTGCGGATCGGGATAGTCCGGGCCCCACAGGCCGAACCAGATGTCGAGATCGTGCGAGCGATAGCGGTCGAGCCACGGGCCGCCGTCCACCACCTGCAGGTCGAGATCGACGCCGATCTGGCTCAGCGTGGCCTGCACGGCCTGCGCGTAATCCGGATAGGGCGGCACGTTCCAGACGACGGTCGCGAGCTTGATCGGCGTTGCAACGCCGGACTCGGCGATCAGCGCCTTGGCCTTCTCGATGTTGAGCGAGTAGGGGTTGTAGTTGATGCCACCGCCCAGGAACCCGTCCGGGATCATGGTCTGGTGCACCTTGATGGTGCCCTTGCCGATGGTGTCGGCGATGCCCTGGTAGTCGACGCCATACTTGATGGCTTCCACGACCTTCGGGTTGCTCAGCGCTGCGTTACGCATGTTGAGGCCGAAATAGTACATCGTCGAGGACACGCCCTCGAGCACCTGCACGTTGGCATTGCCGGCAATGGCGCCGATGTCGTCCGGGCCGAGCTTGTTGGCGATGTCGATGTCGCCCTTCTCGAGTGCCAGGCGCTGGGTCGCCGATTCCGGCATGTGCTGCAGGAAGATGCGATCGACGCCCGGAGCCGTGCCCCAGAAGTTCTCGTTGCGCGACAAGAGGATCGAGACCTTTGGATCCCACTTGGTCAGCACATACGGGCCCGAACCAGCCGAGTTGTCGGCCTTCAGCCAGGCATTGCCGTAGTCGTTGGCGCCGGCTTCGGTCTTGCCTTCGTGCTGCTTGACGATGGTCGAGTCGACGATGCCGCCGGTGTAGCCCGAGAGCACGTAGAGCACGAAGCTCGGCGCGTACTTCTGGTCGACGACCAGCTGCAGGGTCGAGGGGTCGATCGCCTTGATGTTCGCCTCGACGTTGTCCTTGTTCAGGCCAAACTGGGTGAGGATGAACGAGATACGGCTATCGAGCAGGATGACGCGGCGCAGCGAGTACTCGGCGTCGGCCGCCGTCACCGGATTGCCCGAAGCGAACTTGGCGTTCGGGTTCATCTTGAAGGTGAAGGTCTTGCCGTCTTCCGACACCGACCAGCTCTCGGCGAGCACGCCAGTGATCTTGGTCGGGTCCTTCGGGTCGAAGCTGACCAGCGGCTGGTAGATCTGCTGGCTGGCAAGCACGCCACCGACTTCCGACACTTCGGCCGGATCGAGCGTGATGATGTCGTCGATCGCATCGGCGATGACGAGAGTATTCTTGGGCGTTTCGGCGATCGCTCCGGACGCGGTCATCACCGCGCCGACGGCAACCGCCATAAGCGTCTTGAACAAACGCATGACAGTCTCCCTGGTTGAAGTCGTTAGTCTCCGGCTGATGAGGCCGGTTATCGTCGTAGGCGTCATCTCTCGCTAATTCCCTCGAAGGTGAAGGTCAGCGCAGCGATGGGTAGAAGGGTGTCGATCGCGGCGAGTGCCGCGGCGGTGAAGATGCCGGCATCGCCGAGCAGCGCCACCACGCCGCGCGTCTCGCCGGCGATCACGATGGGGAAGCACGAGCAGGCGCCATAACCCATGGCGACCAGCCCGGACGCTTCGTCGCCGAGGAACGCCACCATGCCCGGTGTGTCGTTGCCGATCAGCGGCTGCTGGTCGTGCAGCATGCTGCGGTTCCACAGCGTGTCGCCAACCGGATCGACATTGCCGACCGGGAAGTCCTTGGGGTTCGAGGTGCCGATCCGGTGCGTGACGGTCTTGTCCCGCGCTACCGCGATGAAGGTCGCGGTGCGGACGCCCGGTACTGAGGTCAACAGCTCCGACAGCACTGCGAACAGCTGTATCGGACCGAGCGCGAGCGCGGTGCCGAGGGTTTTCGCGATGGCCGGATCGATCACTGTCATTCGGGGAACAACTGCATCGTCCCGACCCACAGTTCGAGCGCCGTGCCGGTGCCGATATTGGTGCCGCGATGCGGCTTGCGGCTGTCGAAATGCAGCGTGTCGCCGGGGCCGAGGCGGTATTCGACGCCGTCGACCTCGTAGAGCATCTCGCCCGAGACGAGGTAGACGAAGTCCTCGCCCTCGTGGCGCATCATTTCGGACGCATGGCCGGGCGGCACATGCGACAGGCAGGCATTGAGCTTGGCGTCGGGGAAGCCGCGCTCGAGGAATTCGTAGAAGCGCGAAGTGCCGCCGACCTTGTACGTCTGGCGCTGGCCGGAATGGCTGACCACGCTGTGCTGCCGCGCCGGGGCGGACGACACGAAGTGATCCACCGTGCTCTCGAGCGCCTTGGCAACGTTGTAGAGCGAGGCGAGCGACGGCGTGGAGATGCCGCGCTCGATCTGCGAGATGAAGCCGACCGTCAGCGAGGCCTCTTCGGCCACCTGCTGCTGCGTCTTGCCCAGTTCCTTGCGGCGGTCGCGCAGGCGCTGCCCAAGGCTGGGATCGATCGGAGCCGGAGCTTCGGCCGGATCGGAACGCTTTTCAAATTTCAAGACTGGCACGGGCGCCCTCGCGATTTTAGTGACACTAAAGAAGCGCGCGCCCGAGTCAATCCCGGCTGATGTACGTGGTGTTGGAAGCTAGCCCTGGCTCAGCTCCCAATCGATAGTGCGGCGCAGCGCCTGCTCTTCGGGAACGATCTCACTGTAGCCGAGTTCCGCCCGAATACGAGCGGAATCCAGCGTCAGCGGATAGCTGAGGTCACTGCTGTCGGCGCGGTCGGCCAGCACACCGCCGGCATCGGCATCGACCAGCACGATTTCGCTGTCGACGCCCATCAGCGTCAGCACGGTGCGGGCCCAGTCGGCCTGGGTGCGGACGAACGGCTGCGCCACGTTGTATACCCGGCCCTCGGCCTCGGGCAGCGTAGCGGCGAGCGCCAGCGCCTCGGCCACGTCGTCGATATAGGCGTAGGAGTTGAGCCAGCTGGCGCCGCGGCGGTCGAGACGGAACGGCTCGCCTTGCTTGGCGCCCTTGATCGCCCAGGCGAAGCGGTGCTGCTTGTCGTCGGGCCCGAAAATCATCGGCAGCCGCATCACCGTCGCCTGCGGCGCCCCGGCGGCCATGGCGAACTCCTCGATCGGGATCTTGTCGTATTCCTCGAACAGGTCGTCCTCGATGCCCTTGGGCCGGCGCGAATTCTGCCGGTAGGGGTAGCGGAGGGTGCGGAGCGGCGAGTCCTCGGTGGCCGGATCGGGCCGGATTGCCGGGCTTTCCTTCTTCAGGAGGCCCCCGTAGTTCGAGTAGACGTCGGTCGAGCTCACCAGCACGTAGCGCGCCCCGGCCTTGCCCGCCGCCTCGATCACCGCCTGCGTGTTGCGGAGGCTGATGGTGAAGATGTCGATGACGGCGGTGACGCCATTGTCCTTGAGGATACGGGTCAGCGCCTCGCCGTCCATGCGGTCGGCCTTCTCGAATTTCACCCCGTCCGGCAGCGATACCTGATGCTGGCCGCGGGCCACCACCAGCACGTCATGCCCGCGTTCCCTGAGCCGTTTCGCTGTGGCGGTGCCGAGGAACCCCGTGCCTCCGATGATTGCGATGGTCATGCCGCGACTCCTTTTTGCGAGAGGCGGGAGGGTGTTCGAGACCGGCGCGAGGAGCAAGGCGTAAGATTGCCGCTCTAGTTTACCAGCCGCCCGTGGTGGCGCAGCACCAGCCCGACGGCGCCCATGCAGGCGCCGTTGTCGGAGAACTGGCTGGGACGGAGGATGGTGCGGGCAACATCGGGAACGTCCCCATGTTTGACCAGCGTGTAGCGCTCAAAGCTCTCGGCCAGCGGCTTCATCAGGATGTCGCCGGCCATCGCCAGCCGCCCGCTGACCACCACCAGCATCGGGTTGAACACTGAGCCGATCAGCCCCAGGCCATGCCCGCCCGCTTCGCCGGTGCGGGCGATCAGCGCGCTGCACAGCGGATCGCCACCCAGCGCCAGCTGCACCACGTCGGTCAGCCGCAACGGGCGGCCGAAATGCCGTTCCGCCTCGGCCAGCGGGGCGCGGAAGCTGGCGTAGACCTCGAGGCAGCCACGGTTGCCGCAGCGGCAGAGCGGGCCGTGCGGATCGAGCACCACATGCCCGAATTCGCCCGCGCCGCCGGCAATGCCGCGCAGCACCCGGCCGCCGGCGACGATGGCGCCGCCGATGCCGAGGTCGAGCGTGTAGACCACGAAATCGTCAAACCCCTGCGCCGCGCCCCAGGTCATTTCGGCGATCGCCGAGCAGTTGGATTCGTTGTCGCAGAAGATCGGCACGTCGGGGAAAATCGGGCCGAACAGCTCGCGCATGTCGACGCCGGCCCAGGTCGGCATGCCGCCGGCGCGCAGCACCGTGCCGGTCACCGGATTGACCGGCCCGCCCACCGCGATGCCGACGCCGAGCAGGCCATCCTGGCGCTGCCATTGCCCCTCATAGGCCTCGGCGATCAGCTGCCGGACATGCTGGATCGCGGTCTCGGGGGAGTAGTCGACCTCGAGGTTGATGGTGTTGTCCGACAGCACGGTGTGAGCGACGTCGGCGAGGATCACCTGGATCTCGGTCGAGCCGATCAGGATGCCGATGCAGGTGCCGGCGCGCGGATTGAGCGTCAGCGCCGTCGCCGGGCGGCCGACTCCGCCGGCGGATTCGCTGCCGATTTCCACAACCATCTGCGAGCGCCGGAGCTCGGTGAGGGCCGTCGAGACCGTCGACTTGGCGAGGCCAGTAAGCCGCGCAAGCTGAGTCGCACTCAGCGCGCCACGCTCGCTCAGGGCGCGTACTATCCGCCCCGACGGTGTGGCTAAAGCACTGTCAGCCAGTAGAGATTTGAGCTCGATCCGGTTCACGCTCCCTCTCCCCCAAGCGCGTTGACAAGCCGAATAAGTTCACCATAGAACTAATACGACGGTGCGCAGGAGGATGTGCACCGCCGGGAGAAAAGCGCAAGTAGCCACAGGGGCCGGCCGGGAGAGCCGGGGTGGGGACGGGCGCTTTCAAGGGAGAGAGACAATTATGACCTTCACGACCAAGGTCGCGGCTGCCGCGACCACGATGCTTGCTGCCGCGCTGCTTTCGGGCACCGCGATGGCTGCCCCCAAGGTGCTGATGCTGCACCAGTGGGCATCCGGCAACGATGCTGCCTCCATCGCCAAGCTCGGTGAGATGTTCACCGCTGCCGGCGGCACCTGGGAGCAGACCGCCATTGCCGGTCACACCGCCAACACCCTGGCCAAGCTCCGCGCCGACGTCGTCGCCGGCAATGCCCCCGCTGCCGTGCAGCTGAAGGGCCCGGAAATCGCCGAGTGGAACGCCACCGGCGGCACCGCCGACATGGACGAGCTGGCCACTGCCGAAGGCTGGGACAAGGTCGTCGCCCCCGAACTGCTGCCGGTGATGAAGCCGGAAGGCAAGTGGGTCGCAGCCCCGATGAACATCCACCGGATCAACTGGATCTGGGGCAACAAGGCCGCGATGGAAGCCTCGGGCGTCGCCGAGCTGCCCAAGACCTGGGCCGACTTCAACGCCGCCTGCGACAAGGCCGTTGCCGCCGGCAAGATCTGCCTCGCGCACCTCTCGGCCGACTGGTCCGACGCCACGACGTTCGAAACGATCGTCTACGGCCAGGATATCGACCTCTACCGCAAGGCCTTCGTTGAAGGCGACGTCGACGCCCTCCGCTCCGAAGGCATGGTCAAGGCCTTCGACCAGATGCGCCTGATGGTTTCGAAGTACATGGACCCGGCGATCGCCGGCCGTGACTACGACACTGCCTCCAACATGATGGTCAACGGCGACGCGCTGTTCTTCATCATGGGCGACTGGGAACTGGGCGCCATCAAGTCGGTGGGCCATGAGCCCGGCGGCGACATCCTGTGCGGTCAGTCCCCGACCGACTGGGCCGGCGACGGCTTCATCCTGAACTCGGACTCGGTGGTGTTCTTCAAGCAGAACGACCCGGATTACCAGGAGGGTCAGAAGCTTCTCGCCCACCTGATCCTGTCGCCTGACTTCCAGAAGGTGTTCAACATCACCAAGGGCTCCATCCCGGCCCGTCTAGACGTCGACCTGAAGGACGGCTTCAACGTCTGCCAGCAGCAGAGCCAGGCTTCGCTGAAGGCCTCGATCGACGGCGGCACCCTGGTCCGCTCGATGGCGCACAACATGACCGTGCTGCAGAAGTATCGCGGTGCGATGATGGACACGATCACCGAGTTCGTGAACACGCCTGAAATGACTTCGCAGGATGCGGCCAACATCATGGCCGATGCCGTCGAAGCCCAGATGTAATATACCTTCCTGAGTGGCCGGCCGTGGTGCTCCCACGGCTGGTTACCCGTGGCGGCCGGTTGGGAGGGGTATTCCGATGGCTATGGCAGGTCAGTCCGTTTCGGCTGGCACGAGTACGTGGGACCGCATCAAAAAGTGGACTCCCATCTTCATTATCGCGCCGTCGATCCTTGCGTCCTTCATCTACGTGTTCGTGTTCGCGGGATGGACGTTCTATATCTCGCTCAGCGACTCGACGCTGTTGCCGAGCTACGGGTTCAAGGGCTTTGAGAACTACGTCTCGCTTTGGACCAACCGGCGCTGGAGCGTCGCCTACAACAACCTGCTGTTCTTCTCGCTGTTCTACGTGACGCTGGCGATGGCCTTCGGCCTGCTGCTGGCGATCCTGATCGACCAGCGCATCCGCGCCGAGTCGTTCTGGCGCACGATTTTCCTTTACCCGCTGGCCGTCAGCTTCATCGCCACCGGTACCGTGTGGCAGTGGCTCTACAACCCCGGCAGCGGCATCCAGTTCATGGTCAATGCGCTGGGTTGGACCGACTTCCAGTTCGCGCTCACCACCGACCGCAAGAACGCCATCTGGGCCATCATCATCACCGGCATCTGGGGGTCCGCGGGCTTCTCGATGGCGTTGTTCCTTGCCGGCCTCCGATCCGTCGATCCCGACATCATCAAGGCCGCGCAGATCGACGGCGCCAGCTGGTTCCGCACCTACCGCAAGGTGATCCTGCCCACCATCGGGCCGATCTTCATCGCGGTGGCGGTGGTGCTGCTGCAGTTCGCCATCAAGACCTTCGATCTGGCCGTGGCGCTGACCAATTCCGGCCCGGGTATCTCGACCACCTTCCCGGCCACCTACGTCTACGACTTCATGTTCCAGCGTGGCGAAATCGGGCAGGGCGCCGCCGCGGCTATGATGGTGCTTGCGGCTCTCGCCATCGTCCTCGTGCCGTACTCGCTCTACCTCGTGTGGCGCCGTCGCCGGGAGGCTCGCAATGGCTGACGCAGTCCTTGGTGCGACCGTCGTCGAAGACCGCGAGGCCGCTGTCGCCAGCCGCCGCCGCCTGATCTCGCGCATCGTGATCTATGGCCTGCTCGGCCTGATCTCGATCGTCTACATCGTGCCGCTGCTGGTGGTGGTGCTGAACTCGTTCCGCACCAATGCCGAAATCGGCGCCATGGGCCTCATCTCGCTGCCGCAGAGCTTCCGCCTCGACGCCTGGCCGCAGGCCTGGAGCGACTTCTGTATCGGCGGCCAGTGCGACGGTGTCGCCCGCTACTTCTGGAACTCGGTGGCGATGGTGGTCCCCGCGACAATCATCTCGACCGCGCTCGGCGCCATCAACGGCTACATCCTGAGTAAGTGGAAGTTCCCGGGCTCCGAGATCGTCTTCGGCTGCATGCTGCTGGGCGTGTTCATGCCCGGCCAGATCGCGCTGCTGCCGTGGGCGTTCCTGCTCGGCAAGCTCGGGCTGTCGAACTCGGTCTACGGCCTGATCCTGGTGCACTGCATCCAGGGCCTCAGCTTCACCACCCTGTTCTTCCGCAACTACTACGTCTCCATTCCGGACGACCTGCTGAAGGCCGCCCGCATCGATGGCGCCGGCTTCTGGCGCATCTTCTGGAAGATCATGATCCCGCTCTCGCCGCCGATCATCATCGTCACCGTGATCTGGCAGTTTACCGGCATCTGGAACGAGTACCTGTTCGGCGTGGTGCTGAACTCGGGTTCCAACCAGCCCATCACCTCGGCGCTCGTCGCCCTGTCGATGAGCGGCACCACCGTGCGCACTTACGACGTGATGAGCGCCGCGGTGCTGATCGGCGCCCTGCCTCCACTCCTCGTCTACTTCTTCGGCGGCAAGTACTTCGTCCGCGGCCTTACCCAGGGAGCAATCAAGTAAAATGGCATCCTTGACCATCAGGAACCTGCGTAAGAGCTTCGGCGTCGTCGAAGTGCTGAAAGGTGTCGACCTCGAAGCCAATACCGGCGAGTTCATCGCGCTGGTCGGTCCCTCGGGCTGTGGCAAATCCACCCTGCTCGCCATGATCGCCGGTCTCGAGACCGTCACCTCGGGCGAGATCTTCATCGGCGACCGACTGGTGAACTCCGTGCAGCCCAAGGACCGCGACATCGCCATGGTGTTCCAGTCCTATGCGCTCTACCCGACCATGTCGGTGAAGGAGAACATGGCCTTCGGCATGGAAAGCCGGGGCGTGCCCAAGGCCGAGCAGGAAAAGACCATCGCCCGGGTCGCGGCGCTGCTGCAGATCGAGCCGTTCCTCAGGCGCAAGCCCGGCCAGCTCTCGGGCGGCCAGCGCCAGCGCGTCGCCATGGGCCGCGCCCTGGTACGCGACCCGGCGCTGTTCCTGTTCGACGAGCCGCTGTCGAACCTCGACGCAAAACTCCGCGTCGACATGCGCACCGAGATCAAGAAGCTGCACCAGCGCATCGGCAAGACCACGATCTACGTCACCCACGACCAGGTCGAGGCCATGACGCTCGCCTCGCGCATCGCCGTGATGCACCAGGGCGAGGTGCAGCAGTTCGCCGATCCGGACACCGTCTACAACCGCCCCGCGAACACCTTCGTTGCCGGCTTCATGGGCTCGCCATCGATGAACTTCATCGATGCCGAGATCGCCTCGTCAGGTGGTGCGCCGACGGTCAATTTCCCGCTCTCGGATGGCAATGTCGCCACCCTGGCGCTGCACAACGGCGTGGCCGACCGGGCCAAGAGCAAGAAGGTGATCCTCGGTATTCGTCCCGAGCATCTGAGCCGGCAGTCGGCCAACAACAGCGGCAAGCAGGGCTTTGCCACCATGTCGGCCCCGGTCGAAGTGGTGGAGCCGACGGGCGCCGAGACCATGGCGGTGCTGAAGTTCGGCGATCGCGAAGTGGTCGGCCGGTTCTCGCCGGACGAGGCGCCCAAGACTGGCGAGAACATGCCGCTCGCCGTCGACATGACCCGCGCCTGCCTGTTCGATCCGGCAACGACGCGACTGATTTAGGGACAGCCTGAAATTCCCAAGTTTGCAAAATACCCCAGTCTCGAGGGGCGGGTGGTTTTCGTCACCGGCGGTGCCTCTGGCATCGGTGCCGATATCGTCCGCGCCTTCGCGGGGCAGGGGGCCAAGGTCGGCTTCGTCGATATCCTCGACCAGGACGGCCGGGCCATCGCCGAAGAGACCGGGGCCCACTTCATCAACTGCGACATCACCGATGTCACGGGGCTGAAGGCCGCCATCGACGTGGTGAAGAACCGGCTGGGCAACATAACCGTGCTGGTCAACAACGCGGCCAACGACGACCGGCACGAGATCGACGCCGTCACCGAGGAGTACTGGGACGCTTCGCTCGACCTGAACCTGCGCCCGCAGTTCTTCGCCGCGCAGGCGGTGCGCGAGCAGATGAAGGCCGAGGGTGGCGGCTCGATCATCAACTTCTCTTCGATCGCCTGGCGCGGCGGGGCCTCCAACATGCCGGTCTACGCCACCGCCAAATCGGCGATCATCGGCCTGACGCGCGCCCTTGGCCGTGGCTTCGGCGTCGACAACATCCGCGTCAACGCCATCGAGCCGGGCGCGGTGATCACCGAGCGGCAGAAGCGGCTGTGGTTCCCCGATCAGGCCTCGATCGACCATGTCGTCTCCCGCCAGACCATCCAGCAGGTGCTGCTCGGCGACGAGATCGCCCGCATGGTGCTGTTCCTCGCATCCGACGACAGTCGAATGATCACCAAGCAGTCGATTACTGTAGATGGTGGTCTGCGCTAACTCTCACTGACTCGAAGACGGTGACCCGATGAAACTCACGACCGGCCTCAACCCCTATGGCCTCACCTATTATCTCGGCCTGCAGGGCACCGGCACGCCGCGCCACAACCCCAACGGCGCCGGCCTTGAGGGCTTCATCAAGCTGACCGAGGAACTGGGCGGCAAGGCCATCGAGCTGTGGGACGGCTGGCTGAAGGACAAATCCGACGCCGAGCTCGCCGCGCTGAAGCAGCGCCTCGATACCCTCGGCTGGAAGCGCGTGGTCAGCTCTGGACTGCAGCACGGCGACATCGACCAGCTGATCCGCTGCGCAAGGGCGCTCGACGCGAAATACATCCGCGTCGCGTTGACCCCGATCCTTTGCGGCGATCGCGCTGCCGCCGGCCAGAAGTGGCACGACCTCGTCGCCTCGGTGCACGAAAAGCTGCAGGTCGCGGTGCCCAAGCTCACCGAAGCCGGTGTCGTGCTGCTGATCGAGAACCATCAGGATTTCACCAGCCGCGAGCTGGTCAATTTCTGTGACGAGTATGGGCCGAGCGTCCGCATCGTCTTCGACATGGCCAACACTTTCCCGGTGGGCGAGTCGCCGCTCGATTTCACCCGGGTGATCGCCCCCTACGTGCGCCATTGCCATGTGAAGGACTATCGCGCCGTGATCGAGCCCGATGGGTTCCGCCTCGTGCGCTGCCCCTCGGGCGATGGCTGCGTGCCGCACAAGGAGATGTTCGACATCCTCGGCCAGCACAATGACGAGATGGTCGCCTGCATCGAAATCGGTGCGCTCGATGACCGGCATGTGAAGCTCTACACGCCCGAGTGGTGGCACGGCTACGCCCCCAAGCAGGCCGAAGACCTCGCCGCCTGCCTGCTCGCCGTGCAGAAGAACCGGTTCGAGCCGGGCGAGGAGTGGCGCACCCCGTGGCAGCGCAATGCCGACCACGAACTGATCGATTATGAGCTGTCGCAGTATCGGAAGAGTGCTGCGAACCTGAAGGCTCAAGGACTTATGTGATTGGAGGCCGTTGTGGCAGGAAAAGATCTCTCGGGAAAAATCGCTTTCGTAACCGGCTCGGGCCGTGGCCTCGGCAGCGTCATGGCGCGGAAGCTTGCGGCGCGCGGCGCTGACGTCGTGGTGCATGACCTCGCCTGGGATTCGGCCGCCCAGTACGGCGAAGCCGACAACCTCGGCGCCATGATCAAGACCATCGAAGGTCTCGGCGTCCGCTCGATGGGCGTCACTGGCAATATTGGCGACCGCGAAGCCGTCGCCAACATGCGCAAGGAAATCGAGGAAAAGTTCGGCCCGGTCGAAATCCTCGTCAACTGCGCCGGCGGCGATATTGGTGCGGCCGGCGGCAAGCCGGTGCCGAACAACATCCTCGGCATCACCTACGAGGACCTGATGGTCCTCACCAACAACAACCTGATCGGCACCATGCTGGTCACCCAGGCGTTCGTGCCGCAGATGGTCGAGCGCCAGCACGGCATCGTCGTCAACATCGCCTCGGTCGCCGCCCATATCGGCGTTTCCGGCGGTGGCATCTACGCCACCCTCAAGGCCGCCGTGACCCACTACACCCGCTGCCTCGCCGAGGAAGTGAAGACCGCCGGCGTGCGCGTCAACGTGGTGAGCCCGGGCCCGGCCAAGACCGCCCGCTTCCAGGCGACCCGCACGGTCGATCCGGACAAGATGAACTCCAACAAGGTCTCGCTCGACCGCTACGCCGAACCCGAGGAAATCGCCGACGCGGTGGTGTTCCTCTGCTCGCCCGAAGCCAAGTTCATCCACGGGCAACTGCTGCGCGTGGATGGCGGGTTGCAGCTTTACGCGGGCTGATCGCCATCGACTGATAGAGACGGCCCCCTCCCATCCTCCCCCATGAAGGGGGAGGTGCCTCGCCGGTGTGTTTGACACGGTCGAAGACACAAGCTCGACTCTTCACCTCCCCCTTCATGGGGGAGGCCGGGAGGGGGCCGTCTGCCAGTAGTGAGCCTTGTCGCGGTTCGTCACCACGGCTAACGGTGTAACTCCGTCCCACCCGGAGCGCCCATGCCCACTCTCGGCCTTGCCATTGCTGCCACTGCGGCGCTCGTTTCGTTTCTCACCGCGTGGTTCATCATGCGCCGGGCCGGCAAGCTCGGGCTGATGCAGCAGCCGAACGGCCGCTCCTCGCACGTCATCCCCACCCCCGGCGGCGGCGGGGTCGGGATCGTCGCCGGCGGCTCGATTGCCGGGTTGCTGATGGCGCTGCTGCTACCCTGGCTGGGCGTGCCGGTGATCATGGCGGGCATCCTGCTCGCCTTCATCGGCTATTCCGACGACAAGCGCCCGATCGCGGCGCGCTGGCGGCTCGGCGCCCAGGTGCTGCTGATGGGCGCCATCGTCGCGGTGCTGCCGCTCGACCAGCTCGGCCTGCCGGTGCCGGAATCGGTGCTGCTGGTGCTCTTCACCATCGGCGGTGCGCTGTGGATCAACCTGTTCAACTTCATGGACGGCATCGATGGCCTCGCCGCCTCGGAGGCGATCTTCCTCCTCGCTGGCGCAGCGCTCCTCGCCTACTGGTTCGAACCGGGCATCATCGACGATCCGCGGCTCTGGTGGATGCTTGGGCTCGCCGCCGCCTGCCTCGGCTTCCTGCTGCTCAACTGGCCGCCGGCAAAAATCTTCATGGGCGATGCCGGCAGCACCTATCTCGGGCTGATGATCGCCTTCTTCGCGCTCACCACCATGCTGAGCTATTGGCTCACCCCGTGGCAGTGGCTGGTCCTCGGCGGGCTGTTCCTTGCCGACAGCCTCACCACGCTGATCCGCCGCATGCTTCGGCGCGAGCGCTTCTGGGAGGGCCACAAGCGCCACGCCTACCAGGCGCTGCAACGGCGCTTCGGCTCGCATCTCAAGGCGACGCTGCTCTATGTCGGCATCAACGTGATCGTGCTGCTGCCGCTGGCGTACCTGGCGGGCGCCTACCGTGAGTGGGGCTTTGCGATTGCGGTGCTGACCTATGTGGCGCTGGTGGCCGCGGCCTTGTGGGCCGGGGCAGGGGCGCCGCTAGAGCAAGAGGCTCAGGAAGAAGGCGCCGGCGCCCAGGATCGTCAGTGACGCAGCGCTCGCCGCGAACAGCATGTTGCGGGCGAAGTCGGCGTGCCGCGCCAGCTCGTGCCTGGTCATGGCGCGGACGTCGAAATGGTCGAGTTCCTGGTCGAGCATGGTGCGAGCCCCTCAGCTGCAGGCCAAAGGGTGCGCGCATGTGCCCGGGCCGGCCAGCGCTTTGCAAAATCATGCTTAATTAGAGTCAAATGCCTTGTAGTTCGCTCCGGCTCGCGCAACCGTGTGATCCAAGGCAGTCAAACGCCATGTCAACGCCACGATTGGCGCGCTTCTGCCGCCGCCTCGCACTGGAACACTCGCCTATGACGCGTCCGCGCAGCGGTCTTCTTCTCCTTGCCACCCTTTCATTGCTCGCCGCCTGTACTTCGGTCGTCCCGCCGGCCAAGCCGCCGGGCAGCACCACGGCTACGGCGCCGATCCAGCTGACGCAGGGCGGCATCATGGCGGCGATCAACGGCACCCGCGCCGCCGCCGGCAAACCGCCGCTGCGCTACAACATCCAGCTCGAGAACGCTGCCCGCTCTCAGGCCAACCTGATGGCCGCCAAGGACACGCTCTCGCACGATCTCGGCGTCACCCTGCGCCAGCGCGTCACCACGGCCGGCTATGACGGGGCAGTGGGCGAAAACGTCGCCGGCGGCCAATCGACGCTCGACCAGGCGATCAACGGCTGGCTGGCGAGCCCGGCGCATCGCGACACGCTGCTCTCGACCAAGTTCCAGGAGTTCGGCCTGGCGGTGGCGACCGTGCCGGCCAACCGGAACAGCAAGTACCGCACCTATTGGGCGTTCATCGCCGGCGGGCCGTTCGAAGCCTGGCGCTGAAGGCCGCCCCCGCTTCTTCCCCGGGCGTCGCTGCCCACCCGTGATTGTCGGATTTTTCCAATCTCGGAGCGGTCGCTCCCCGTAGCCTCATCCCATCAACAACGCGTGGAGATGAGAAATGAACCGCCGTCAGTTTTCCAAGGCCCTTGCTGCCTCTGCCCTCGTCGCCGGGTTCATGTCCAAGCCCGCGCATTCAGAGGAGACGCCTGCCGTGACCAATCCCACCGCTTTCAACATCGCCATCCCTGAAGACCAGCTCGCCGATCTCAAGTACCGGCTGCAGCACACCCGCTGGCCCGATCAGCCGGCCGACGCGGGCTGGTCCATCGGCACCAATCTCGACTACCTCAAGCGTCTGACCGACTACTGGATCAACGAGTACGATTGGCGGAAGGCCGAGGCGGACCTCAACGCACTCGGCAACTTCAAGGTCGAGCTGGATGGCGTCGGCATCCACTTCGTCCACCGTCCCTCGTCCAACCCGAACGCCGTCCCGCTACTGTTGCTGCATGGCTGGCCGGACTCGTTCTACCGCTACCACCGGGTGATCGACGCCCTGTCCAAGGACTTCCACGTCGTCGTCCCGTCCATTCCGGGGACCGGCTTCTCCGGCCGGACGGCGCTGCCGATGGACCGTGTTGCCGACCTCTTCGGTCGCCTGATGACCGAGACGCTCGGCTACGGCAAGTTCATCGCTGCCGGCGGTGATGGCGGCTCGATCATCTCCATGTCGCTGTCGCAGCGCCATCCGGAACTGCTGCTCGGCTACCACGTGACCGACGTTGGCTATCCCGACTACACCACGGACTTTGCCACCCTGAGCCCGCCGGAGCAGGCCTACGCCGGCGCCATCCAGCAGTGGTTCTTTGCTCACGGTGCCTTCAACCTGGTGCATGCGACCAAGCCGCAGAGCATCGCGTTCGCCATGAACGACTCGCCGGTGGGTCTGGCTGCGTGGATCATGAGCTTCATGGCCGGCATGGGCGTTGGCGACGAAGCAGACGCGAAGTTCGGCCGCGACGAGCTCATCACCAACATCATGATCTACTGGCTGACCGAGACCGCCGCGTCGTCGTTCCGGATCTACAGCGAGAACGCCAAACAGCCGCCGACCATCAAGGGCACCAACACCGGCGTCCCGGTGGCCGTGGCGACCGAGGTTCCGATCCCCGGCGGCGTGCGCCTGCCGCGCGAGTGGGCGGATCGGCAGACCGCCGGCAACGTGGTGCAGTTCCACGACATGCCGAAGGCCGGGCATTTCGCCGCCTGGGAGGACCCCGAGTTCTTCGCCGGCGACCTCCGCGAGTTCGCGGCATTGCTCAAGGGCTGATCGCTACAGTGAGTCTGCGCGTGAGCGCCGGTCGATCATCGGCCGGCGCTCATCACCTTAAGTCGAGCTCAGCGTCCGCCGGACTGCGTCACGCCAGCCCTTGAGCTTCCGCGTCCGCTCGTCCTCGGCCATTCGCGGGGTGAACTGCCGGTCGAGTGCCCAGCGCTCGGCAAAGCCTTTCTGGTCGGGCCAGACGCCGGCCTTCCAGCCCGCCAGCCACGCTGCTCCCAGCGCCGTCGTTTCGAGGATCGTCGGCCGGTCCACCGGGGTGTCCAGCATGTCGGCGAGGAACTGCATGGTGAAGTCCGAGGCGACCATGCCGCCATCCACGCGCAGCACCGTGCCGTGCGCGCCCTTCCAGTCCTTGCGCATCGCATCGATCAGGTCGCGCGTCTGGTAGCTGACCGACTCGAGCGCCGCCCGCGCCAGCTCGGCGGCGCCGGTATTGCGGGTCAGCCCGGTGAGCGAGCCGCGCGCCGCCGAATCCCACCACGGCGCCCCGAGCCCGACGAAGGCTGGCACCAGGTAGACGTTCTGCGTCGGGTCGGCCTTGGCCGCCAGAGTTCCCGCATCGGAGGAGGTCTCGACGATCTTCAGCATGTCGCGCATCCACTGCACCGCCGCCCCGGCGATGAAGATGGCGCCTTCCAGCGCATAGGTGGTCTCGCCGTTGAGCCGGTAGGCGACGGTGGTGAGCAGCCGGTTCTTCGAGCGCACCATGTCGTTGCCGGTGTTGAGCAGCGCGAAGCAGCCGGTGCCGTAGGTCGATTTCATCATGCCCGGGGTGAAGCAGGCCTGCCCGATGGTCGCCGCCTGCTGGTCGCCGGCCGCGCCGTAGATCGGCAGCGACACGCCGAAGATCTCCGGGTCGGTCATGCCGAAATCGTCGGCGTTGTCCTTCACCACGGGGAGGATCGCCCGCGGGATGCGGAACAGCTTCAGCAACTCATCGTCCCACTCGCCGGTCTTGATGTTGAGCAGCAGCGTGCGACAGGCATTGGTGATGTCGGTGGCGTGGCTCTTGCCGCCGGTCAGCCGCCAGATCAGGTAGCTGTCCACCGTGCCGAAGGCGAGCTCGCCCTTTTCAGCGCGCTTCCTGGCACCCGGCACGTTGTCGAGAATCCAGGCGAGCTTGGTGGCGGTGAAATAGGGATCGAGCAGCAGCCCGGTCTTTTTGGTCACCAGCTTCTCGTGCCCGGCCTTCTTCAGCTTTTCGCACAGCTTCGCGGTGCGCCGGTCCTGCCAGACGATGGCGTTATGGATCGCCTTGCCGGTTTTCCGGTCCCAGACGATCGTCGTCTCGCGCTGGTTGGTGATGCCGATGGCGGCGATTTCGCGCGCCTCGATGCCGGCCTTCTTGAGCGCCGTCTTGGCGCTCCACAGCGCCGTCGCCCAGATCTCCTCGGGGACGTGCTCGACCCAGCCATCCTGTGGGAAGTGCTGGGTGAACTCCATCTTGCCGAGCCCGGCGATCTTCTGTTGCTCGTCGAACACGATCGCCCGGCTCGAGGTGGTGCCCTGGTCGATCGCGAGGATGTTGCCGCTCATTGTCTCTTCCCCATTTCGCCGAGGCGTTCGGCCATGTACTTGGCCAGTTCCGCCTTCTCGTCTGCGTTGAATTTCAGGCCCTGCTTGGTCCGACGCCATAGCACGTCGTCGGCGGTGCGTGCCCATTCCCGATCCATCAGGTAGTCGACCTCGCGCGCATAAAGCGTGGTGCCGAAATGTGGCCCGAGCTCCGCCGTGGTCGCCACGTCGCCGAGTACCTCGGCTGCCAGCGTCCCATAGGCCCGCACCAGCCGGCGGATGAAGGCCGGATCGAGGTTCTTTTTCTTTGCCGCGAGCTTCCGCACTTCTGCATCGAACGCCGTCGGTGGAAAGTTGCCGCCGGGCAGGTGCGCGCCGCGGGTCCAGCGCGGACCTTTCTTGCCGAGCAGTCCGTCGATCTTGTCGACCACCTGTTCGCTGAGCCGCCGGTGCGTGGTGAGCTTGCCGCCAAAGATGTTGATCAGCGGCCCGTTGCCGGCCTCGCCCTCGGTCTTCAGCACATAGTCGCGCGTCGCTTCCTGCGCAGCGCTGGCACCATCGTCGAACAGCGGCCGCACCCCGGCATAGCTCCAGACGATGTGGTCGCGGGTCACCGGCCTGATGAAATACTCGCTCGCCGCGGCGCAGAGATAGTCGGTCTCCTCGTCGCTGATGCGGACGCCGGTCGGATCGCCGTCGAAATCCTTGTCGGTGGTGCCGATCAGCGTGTAATCGCCCTCATAGGGGATGGCGAAGAAGATGCGGCCGTCGGCGTTCTGGAAGAAGTAGCAGCGATCGTGCTCGAACAGCTTCCGGACGACGATGTGGCTGCCCTTGACCAGCCGCACGTGCCGGGCCTCGCGACGCCCCACCGTCTCGCGGATCACCGTATCCACCCACGGCCCGCCGGCATTGACCAGCAGCCGCGCCGACACCGTCTCGATGCCATCAGGTCCAACCAGCTCGATCCGCCACAGCCCGCCTTCGCGCTGCGCCGAGACGACCTTGGTCTGCGTCACCACGCGGGCCCCCTTGTCGGCGGCGTCGCGGGCGTTGAGTGCCACCAGCCGCGCGTCGTCCACCCAGCCATCCGAATACTCGAACGCCACCGTGTGCCCCGGCTTCAGAGGCCGCCCGGCCGGGTCTTTGCTGAGGTCCAGCGTCTTCGTACCGGGCAGCAGCTTCCGCCCGCCCAGGTGGTCGTAGACGAAGAGCCCGAGCCGCAAGAGCCACGCCGGCCGCAGGTTCTTCTCGTAGGGCAGGACGAATCGCAGCGGCCAGATGATGTGCGGCGCCGAGGCCCACAGCACCTCGCGCTCGATCAGCGACTCGCGCACCAGCCGGAACTCGTAGTGCTCGAGATAGCGCAGGCCCCCATGCACCAGCTTGGTCGCCGCCGACGAGGTGCCGGAGGCGAGGTCGTGCATCTCGGCCAGCATCACCGAATGGCCGCGGCCCACCGCGTCACGGGCGATGCCGGTGCCGTTGACCCCGCCGCCGATGACGAACACGTCGTAGATGGTCTCTGCGTCGCTCATGGGGCGGCTGGTCCTTCGCTGGCGATATGGAGTTCGACCCCGGCGGCTGCGCAGATCGCGGCGATGGCGGGGGAGGGCGGCTGGTCGGTGACGAACACGTCGATCTGCTCGAGATGGCCGATCCGCACCGGCGCGGTGCGCTCGAACTTCATCGCGTCGGCGACGAGGATGGTTTTGCGCGCCGTCTCGATGATCGCCTGCGCCACCTTCACCTCGCGGAAATCGAAGTCGAGCAGCGTCCCGTCGGCATCGATCGCCGAGGCGCCGATCACCGCGTAGTCGACCCGGAACTGCCGGATGAAATCCACCGCCGCCTCGCCCACCACGCCGCCATCGGCATGCCGCACCACGCCGCCCGCGATCACCACTTCGGCGCTGGGCACCTCGCGCAGGATGTTGGCGGCGTTGATGTTATTGGTCACCACCATCAAGCCCGTGTGACGGCGCAGCGCCATCGCCACCTGCTCGGTGGTGGTGCCGATGTTGAGGATCAGCGAGGAATCGTCGGGGATCATCGCCGCGGCGGCGAGCCCGATCCGGCGCTTGCTCTCCGCCGCCAGCATCCTCCGCGCCTCGTAGGCATAGTTGGAAACGCCCGAGGGGTAGGCGGCCCCGCCATGCAGCCGGTTGAGCAGCTTCCTGTCGCAAAGCTCGTTGAGGTCCTTGCGGATGGTCTGCGGCGTCACCGCGAACTGGCTCGCCAATGCCTCGACATCCACCCGCCCGTGCTGCCGGGCCAGCGCCATGATGTCGTCCTGCCGGTCAGTCAGCGCGTCCACGGAAGCCTCTCGCTTGCGGGTTCGCTTATATGCGGGCGACGTTCGTTTCGGTAGCGAAATATTCGAATTGCGTTCGTTTACCGGCCGGCGGTGTCCCGCCATTGACCCCCGCGCGCATCCCGTGCACTACGAACCACCCCTCCCGACCGGCCGCCCATGCTCGCCATTCTCAACGTCATCCTGCCGGTCTTCGCCATGCTCGCGCTGGGCTATGCCGCCGTGCGGCTCAGGCTGTTTCCGTCCGAGGGCGTGCGCGGGCTGGTGGTGTTCGTGAACAACTTCGCGACCCCGTGCCTGCTGTTCAACGCCATGCTGCACACCGATTTCGCGACGACCTTCAACTGGGGCGTCATCGTGCCATTCTACGTCGGCGCGATCGTCGTGTTCATCATCGGCATCATCGTGTCGGCCAGGGTCTTCCGCAACAAGCCGGGCGAGGCCGTTGCCTCCGGTTTTTCGGCCACCTTCACCAACACCGTGCTGGTCGGCATCCCGGTGGTGCAGCGCGCCTATGGGTCGGAAGCACTCGCCACCGCCTTCTCGATCATCGCTTTCCATGCCCCCGTGCTGATCACCGCCGGCATGATCACCATGGAACTCTTGCGCCGCGACGGCGCGCCGCTGCACAAGGTGCTCGGCGTGGCGCTGATGCGGGTGGTCGCCAACCCGCTGCTCTGGGGTATCGCGCTCGGCGCCTTCGCAAACCTGTTGAACATCACGCTGGTCGAGCCGGCCGAAGCCTTCGTCACCGTGATGGCCGCCGCGGTGACCCCGGCGGCGCTGTTCGGCCTTGGCGGCGCGCTCAACGACTACAAGCTGAGCGAAAGCTGGGGCCAGTCGCTCACCATGTCGCTGTTGAAGCTGCTCGTGCAGCCGGCCATCGCCTGGGTGATCATGGTGCCGATCCTCCACATCGACCACGACCTCGCCCGCTACGGCGTGCTGCTCGCCGCCATGCCCGCCGGCATCAACGTCTACGTTTTCGCTACGTACTACAATCGCAGCGTCCATATCGCGGCGAACAGCATTCTCATCTCGACGGTGCTAAGCGTACTGACCGTGAGTGGTTGGCTGTATCTGCTGGGGTTGTAGCGTCGGAATGCGCCGCTTCCTCTGCCACGGCGTCGCGGCTGACGTGCATGAAGGTGATCTCGAACGGTGCCGGTGTCACGTCAGCGTCCATCTCACCGGCTTCAATCTCATGCCTGAGCTGCGCCCAGCGGATATCCGAGGTGATCTGACCCAAGCCGTCGTCGAAGCTCAGATGCGGCGTCCGGTAGTTTTCATCAGCGTCAAATGACGAGAACAGCATGCCGATATGCGTCTCGAAGCACTCGGCAGGGTCTGCCTCGAGGACGCGGTTGAGGTCAGCGACAAGCAGCTTCATGGCGCGTCGGGTCATGTAGATAGTAGCCCCGCTGGCGTTGACCCGGATCGCAATCTCGTCGGTGGCCGGGTCGGAGCTTCCGTCACTCAAGGTTACTGCGCCGCCTCAACGCTGATCGTGAGCACCTGCGGCTCGCCGGTGACGGGAACGGCGCGGACCGGCATGGTCGAGGTCGCGTCGAGCCCGACCGCAACCCGCACGTGCCGGTCGGTGGGGCAGAGCTGCAGCATTGCATCGAACCCGATCCAGCCCAGCCCGTCGTCCCAGGCTTCGGCCCAGGCATGCAGGGCCGGCTGCTCGCTGTCGCTGCCTTGGAGGTACCCGGTCACGTAGCGGGACGGGATTTCCAGCGCCCGCGCCGCGCCGATGAAGGCATGCGCGTAATCCACGGCCATTGGCTTTTCCGCCTCGCTCTGCGACTGGCTCTGGCTTTGCCCGTCCTGCGTCTGCGACTGCTCGGTGCCGCCTACCACCTCGGCCACCCGCGCCATCAGCCCGTGCAGCAGCGCGATGCGATCCTGCCCCGTCTTCGGCGCCGTTCGGAACTTGCTGGTGATCGTCCCCGCCGCCTTGGTCGTGGGGGTAGGGCGGCGGTAGAGCGCCGGCGGAATGTCGCCCGGCACCCGGCCGATCACCCCGTTGCGGTCGATGGTCTCGACGATGCCGGCGACGGTGATCACGAGTTCCGCCTCTGGCTTGATCTGGCTCACCAGCTGCGCCCGGTTGCCGAACGCATCGAGGAACGTCGCCGCCCGGTCGATGCCGGGCATGTCGACCGACCACTCACGCACCGTTTGGGTCGGTCCGGTCTGCGGCGTCAGCAGCACGTGCTGGACGCTGCGGTTGATGCCGGGGCCGAGCGCCAGGCTCATCGTATGTCGGATGGCGATCTTCATCAGTAGAAGTTGTAGCTTTCCGCGAGGGCGTCCGTCATCCGGTTGTTGCGGTCGATGAACTCGGTGAGGAATTCGTGCAGGCCGTCCTCGAAGATCTGGTCGACATTGGCGTTCATCAGCAGCGCCGTCACCGCATCCGCCGCGTCGTGCCCGGCGGTGCGCTCGCCGTAGATCTCCTCCAGCATGTCGATGGTGCGGTTGATCCACTGCACGCAGAAGATCAGCGAGCGCGGCATTTCGGGCCTGAGGATCAGGTAGTCGGCGATGTTCCAGGCCTTGTAGCGGTCGTGGTAGACGTGCCGGTAGCTGCGATGCGCCGACGCGGCCCGCAGGATCATCGTCCACTGCTGGATATCGACGTCGCCGCCCACCATCGTGGCGCGCGGCAGCAGCACGTAATACTTCATGTCGAGAATGCGCGCCGTGTTGTCGGCGCGTTCGACGAAGTTGCCGATCTGGCTGAAGGCGTAGCCGGCATCGCGGAGGAAGGTCGAGAGCAACGCGCCGCGATAGCGGTGGCTCACCTGCTTCACCCAGAACAGCAGCTCCTGCAGCTTCGCGCCCGAGATGTCGCGCGGGCGGATGGCCGAGAACTCGAGCCACGCCGCGTTGATCGATTCCCACATTTCGGTGGTCAGCGCCGTGCGCACCGAGCGCGCATTGGTGCGGGCCGCGAGCAGGCAGGATTTCACCGAGGAGTAGTTCTCCTCGTCGAACAGCATGTAGTGCGCGACGCTCTGGACGTCGGCCAGCTTGTGCTTGGCGTTGAAGCCCTCGTCGGCCTCGGCCGCCTGCAGCATCGAGACCAGGTGCTCCGATGCCCCACCCTCGCGCCGCGAGGTAAGGCTCATGCGATAGCCCACCTCGAACATCCGGGCGACGTTCTCGGCGCGCTCGATGTAGCGGGAAAGCCAGAACAGGTTTTGTGCGGTGCGTCCGAGCATGGTCAGTCCTCCAGCACCCAGGTGTCCTTGGTTCCGCCGCCTTGCGACGAGTTCACCACCAGCGATCCCTTCTTCAGCGCCACGCGGGTGAGCCCGCCCGGCGTGATCCGGATGTCGTCGCCGCAGAGGACGTAAGGACGGAGGTCGACATGCCGCGGTGCGATGCCCTTGTCGACGAAGGTCGGGCAGGTCGAGAGCGCCAGCGTCGGCTGCACGATGTAGTTGTCGGGCCGGGCGAGGATCTTCTTCCGGAACTCCTCGCGCATCGCCTTGGTCGAGGCCGGGCCCACCAGCATGCCGTAGCCGCCGGAGCCGTGCACTTCCTTCACCACCAGCTCCTCGAGGTGCTCGAGCACGTAGGCCCGCTCGTCGTCATTGGTGCAGTTGTAGGTCGGCACGTTTTTCAAGAGCGCCTTCTCGCCGAGGTAGAACTCGATGATCTCGGGCACGTACACGTACACCGCCTTGTCGTCGGCGATGCCGGTGCCCGGCGCATTGACCAGCGTCACGTTGCCGGCGCGATAGGCATCGAACAGTCCCGGCACGCCCAGCATCGAGTCCGGCCGGAAGGTGAGGGGGTCGAGGAAATCGTCGTCGATGCGGCGGTAGATCACGTCGACCCGTTCGGGGCCCTTGGTGGTCCGCATGTAGACTTTGCCGCCATCGACGAACAGGTCCTGCCCTTCGCAGAGCTCGGCGCCCATCTGGTCGGCGAGGAACGAGTGCTCGAAATAGGCCGAGTTGTGGATGCCCGGCGTCAGCACCACGAGGTTGGGCGAGCCATGCACGCCACCCGGCGCCACGCTCTCCATCGTCCGCCGCAGCGTCTCGGGATAGGTCTCGACCGGCGCCACCTTGTAGCGCTGGAACAGTTCCGGGGCGAGCTGCAGCATCGCCTCGCGGTTCTCCAGCATGTAGCTGACGCCCGAGGGGGTGCGGAGGTTGTCCTCCAGCACGTAGAAATCGTCGGGCCCGGTGCGCACGATGTCGACGCCGATGATATGCGAATAGACCCCGCGCGCCGGATCGAGCCCCATCATTTCCGGGCAGAACGCCGAGTTGTTGAGGATCAGCTTTTCCGGCACCCGCCCGGCCTTCAAAATCTCCTGGCGGTGGTAGATGTCGTAGAGGAAGGCGTTGAGCGCCCGCACCCGCTGCTCGATGCCCTTACTCAGCCGCCGCCACTCCATCGCCGAAATGATGCGGGGGATGATGTCGAACGGGATGAGCTTTTCGGTGCCTTCGTTGCTGCCGTAGACGGCGAAGGTGATGCCCAGGCGTCGGAACAATGCTTCGGCGTCAGCCGACATCAGACCCAGGGCTTGCGGAGGCTGCTCTTTCAGCCACTCTTCCAGGATGTGGTAGGGCGCGCGGACAGAGGCATCCGCATTAGTCATTTCGTCAAACGGCGTTGCGGACATCAACTCCCAAGGGCTTGCGGCCTATCCCACTCGATTTGCATTGGTACACGTTTGCTTGGGGGCGACAAGCTGTTCGCTGCGCTTTGTCGAGGGTGTTGTGGGCCACTATGCAACCCAGCAACTCGATGTCATCCCAGCGAAAGCTGGGACCCATGCATCCGCCAGCGCCAGCTGCGAGTTGGGTCCCAGCTTTCGCAGGGATGACATCCAGTGATGGAAGCGACACTGCGGACAACACGCTCCAGCCCACCACCCCCACCAACGTCGCCTTCACCCCCATGCAAAACTGCCATACAACCCTCCGCGAATAGGGATGGGACCAATGCCGGAAGAGATTCTCCAGACTCACAAGCTGCTCGATCGCTGCGAGAAGGCGCTCGCCGAACGCTACACCGTGCACAAGCTGCACGAGGCAGCCGACAAGGAGGCGCTGATCAAATCGCTCAGCGGCAAGGTCCGCGCCATCGCCGGCGGCAATGTCGACGGCGCCCTGATGGACAAGCTGCCCAAGCTCGAGATCATCGCCAATTTCGGCGTCGGCTACGACTCGATCGATACCAAGGCGGCGAAAGAGCGGAACATCCGCGTCACCAACACGCCGAACGTCCTCAACGACGCCGTCGCCGAGCTGACGCTGGGCCTGATGATCGGCCTCGCGCGCCGCATCCCGCAGGGCGACCAGTTCGTGCGCCAGGGCAAGTGGCCCAAGGCAAACTTCCCGCTGCTCACCGAGCTCAACGGCAAGACCGTCGGCATCCTCGGGCTCGGCCGTATCGGCAAGGAAATCGCCACCCGCTGCCAGGCGATGAAGATGCGCGTCGTCTATCACGGCCGCAGCCGCCAGCATGACGAACCCTACATCTTCTACGACAAGCTCATCGACATGGCCCGCGATAGCGACTGGCTGGTGATCATCGCCCCCGGCGGCAAGGGCACCGAGAAGATCGTCTCGCGCGAAGTGCTGGAAGCGCTCGGCCCCGAGGGCTTCATCGTCAACGTCGCCCGCGGCACGCTGATCGACGAAACGGCGATGCTGGAACTGCTGAAGTCGAAGAAGCTCGGCGGCGCCGCGCTCGACGTGTTCGAGAAGGAGCCGCAGGTCCCCGAGGGATTCTTCGAACTCGACAACGTCGTGCTGTCGCCGCACCAGGGCAGCGCCACGCACCAGACACGCAACAAAATGGGCGATCTGGTCGTTGCCAATATCGTCGCGCACTTCGCCGGCGAACCGCTCCTCAGTGCCGTGGTCTGATCATGCTGATTGATTTGAAGGGTAAAGTTGCCATCGTCACCGGCGCCGGCCGCGGCATCGGTCGCGTCATCGCGCGCACCCTCGCCACCGAAGGCGTCACCGTCGCCATCGTCGATTTCAAGCAGGATCTGCTCGACGACGCCGCGGTCGAGTGGACCGAGGCCGGCTGGTCCGGCCTCCGCATCCTCTGCGACGTACGCGAGGCGACACAGGTCAACGCCGCGGTGAGCGCCGTGGAAGAGGCCTTCGGTCGCGTCGACATTCTCGTCAACAATGCGGGTGTCGCCAGCGGCGCCCGGGTCGAAAAGCTGTCCGAGGCGGTGTGGGACGCCAATTTCGACACCAACACCAAGGGCACGTTCCTGATGTGCCAAGCGGTGGCGCCGATCATGCAGCGCCAGGCCGCGGGCCGCATCCTCAACGCTGCCTCGTTCGCCGCCATCATCCCCTCGATCGGCGGCGCTGCCTACGCGTCGAGCAAATCGGCGGTGGTGCAGTTCTCCCGAGTGCTGGCCGGTGAACTCGGCCCGTTCAATGTCACTGTGAACTCGTACTCGCCGGGCATGATCCCCACCGAGATGAACGGCTTCGCCAAGCTCCCCGACGCCCGCCAGCAGCGCCTGCTCGACACCCTGACGCTGCGCCAGTGGGGCAACCCCGAGGACGTCGCCAACTTGCTCTGCTTCCTCGCTTCCGACCAGGCCCGCTACGTCACCGGCGCCTCGATCGACTGCTCCGGCGGCAAATACGCCACGCAGTTCCCGTCGGCGGCGTACGAGGGGTAGGGCAGGGGCTACAAACTAGCTGAGAAGCCGGTTCGAGGAGATACCCCCCACCCTGTCCCTCCCCCGCAAGGGGGGAGGAGGCCAAAACACTGACGTCGGAGTTGGCGTCTCCCTCCCCCTTGCGGGGAGGGGACAGGGGAGGGGGTACTCTTCCCGCACCGGCCTCGCCCGACGCACGGCCCACCAACCACGTTGACCCCGCCACCGGACGGGTATTTGCTGTCTCGAGATTTCCGTCGGAGTTCCCGCCAATGGAAACAGTCGAGCTACTCAAGCAGACGCCGCTCTTTCACGAGATGAACGACGCGGATCTGGAGGAACTGATCCCCTCCACGCGCCTCGAAACCTACGAACCCGGGCGCATCATCATCCGCGAGGGACGCGTCGGCGCGGCCTTCTTCCTCATCGTTTCCGGCAACGTCGAGGTCATCAAGGCCATCGGGACGCCCGAGGAAGCGGTCGTCAACCGCCTCGGCGCCGGCGACTTCTTCGGCGAGATCGCCAACATGAAGCACACGACGCGGGTAGCGACGGTGCGGGCGGTGACCGAGACCCACTGCCTGATGATCCAGCGGTTGCACCTCGATTCCTACATCGAGCGATTTCCCATCGTCCTCGCCAAGGTCGAGCACGCCGTCGCCGTCCGCGGCGGCTGAGTTCAGCCCCGTACTTCCCGCGCATACTCCGTCGGCGCCCGCCCGACGATCTTCGTGAAATCGTTGGTGAAGTGAGCCTGGTCTGAGTACCCCAGCTCATGCGCCACCTCGGTCCAGTGCGGCGGCGCTTCCGCTGTGGCGCGGCCTGCCGCCTCGACCAGCCGGTACAAGCGGATCACCCATTTCGGCCCGACCCCGACATAGTGCTGGAACAGATGCTGCAGCGTGCGCTCGTTAACCGCCGCCTGCCGCGCCAGCTCCGCCACGCTGACGATCTCGCGGTTGGTCCGCGCCAGCTCAACGATGCCGGTGGCGACCGCGATGTTGGGGTCCGCCGCCGGTAGCCCATCGCCTACCAGCATCGCCTCAGCCATGGCGATCATCCGCTGCCGGTCGGGCTCCGCCATCAGCGCGAGCCGTGCCGCCTCAGTCGCCGACGTAAACACCGCCGTCGCATCGAGCGTCTGGTCCAGCAGCTCCGCCACCGGCCGCCCGAAGAACGGCCGGAACCCGCCAGGCTTGAACATCACCCCGAGCACCGCGCCGGAGCCCTTCACCTCATAGTCGTAGCGCCCCGTCGTCACCCCGGTGATCCAGCCGCGCTGCCTCGTGAAAGCGACGTTGAGGTTAGGGTGCGGCAATACCTCGGCCGGGTACGACACGCCCTCGGGCAGGTCCCAACTCACCACCCAGTAATGCTCGACGAACGGCGCCAGCGCCGCCGAGGGCAGGTAGCGGTTGAGCCCATAGCTCCGCGCCGAGCCCTCGGGGTCGAGGATACCGGCAAAGTCGTCGCGCTTTTCTTCGAACGGCGTTGCGGGTTTTTGCAAGCGCGCCTCCCGGCCTCGTCCGTAGGGTCGATCAATCACGAAGGGAGACCTACCATGTCCGCAACTTTCACAGCCACCACCAGCCTCGAACTATCAGCTCCACCCGCCCGCGTCTGGGCGGCCCTGACCGATCCGGCGATGATCCGGCAATACATGTTCGGCGCCGAACTCAGCGGCGAGTGGGTGAAGGGCGGCACCGTCACCTATCGCGGCGAATGGGACGGGGCGCCGTTCGAGGACAACGGCGACGTCCTCGAGATCGACCCGCCGCGCCTGCTCAAGGTCAACTACTACAGCGCCATGAGCGGCCAGCCCGATACGCCCGAGAACCGGCAGCTGATCACCTACGAACTGCAGCCGGCCGGGGCGGGGACGCAGCTCACCGTTTCGCAGGCGGGCAACCCATCGCAGGAAGCAGCCACCGCCGCCGAGGGCAACTGGGCAATGACGCTCGACACGCTGAAGGCGCTGCTCGGCTAGCGGCAGAATCCGGTGCGGGTACCTTCCCGCACCGGCCTGTCCGCACCCGCTACCGCCAGACCGCCAGCAGCGCGCCCATCAGCACCAGCGCGATCAGGTTGTTGCCCAGGTTGATGGCGATCAGCTTCAGCGAGCGGTTCTCATAACCCCAGAGCGAGATCATCAGCGTCGCCATGAAGCCGAGCCAGTTGAGGGCACCGACCGCTGCGCCGGTGAAGATGTCGGTTGCGCCGGCATAGGTCACCGCATGGAGGAGAATGAACGCCATGACCAGCGAGGCCAGCACGTCGATGCCGAGCGCCTTGCCCATGCCGGCCCGCATCGTCTCCGGCGTCACGCCGGTCAGCGCCTGCCACGGCTTCAGCAGCACGGGCGGCGAGTACCACACGAAGCCCACCGCCATGCGGATGATGGCGGCGACGATCACCGCCAGCCAGTTGATTGGAATCTGTTGCATTTTCGGTCCCCAGGGCGCCCCTCGCGCCCGGGATAAATTCTACTGCCGAAGCAAACCGCGCCGCAATCGACGCGGAACCCCTATGCCGTCAAAGCGATTGCCTTTCCGGCGGTCGCTCGCGACACTCACGCGCACGAAACGGCGGAGACTTCGATGACGGATTGGTGGCGCGGCGCGGTGATCTATCAGGTCTATCCGCGCTCGTTTCAGGACAGCAACGGCGACGGTATCGGCGACCTGCCGGGCATCATGCGGCGGCTCGATCACATCGCCAGCCTAGGCGTCGATTGCATCTGGCTGAGCCCGATCAACCAGTCGCCGCAGAAGGACATGGGCTACGACGTTTCCGACTACAAGGAAGTCGACCGCCTGTTCGGCAGCCTCGAGGATTTCGACCTGCTGATCGAGCGCGCCCATGCGCTCGGCCTCAAGGTCATCATCGACCAGGTGCTGTCGCACTCCTCGGACATGCACCCCTGGTTCCGAGAGAGCCGGCTCAACCGCACCAATGCCAAGGCCGACTGGTACGTCTGGGCTGATCCCAAGCGCGACGGCTCGCCGCCCAACAACTGGCCCTCGGTGTTCGGCGGCCGCGCCTGGGAGTGGAACCCCAGCCGCGGGCAGTACTACTTCCACAATTTCCTTATCGAGCAGCCCGACCTCAACTTCCACAATCCGGATGTGCAGGATGCGGTGCTCGACGTCATGCGCTTCTGGCTGGAGCGCGGCGTCGACGGTTTTAGGCTCGACACCGTGAACTACTATTTCCAGGACAAGCTGCTCCGAAACAATCCGCCGGCGCGGCGTCCCAAGCACCTGCCCTACGCGGTGAACCCCTACGACATGCAGGACCACAAGTACGGCAAGAGCCAGCCCGAGAATGTCGGGTTCCTCAGGCGCGTCCGAAAGCTGCTCGACCAGTACCCGGGAACCACCACCGTCGGCGAAGTCGGCGACAGCCATCGCGGCCTGCAACTGATGGAGGAGTACACTTCCGGCGGCGACAAGCTGCACATGGCCTACACCTTCGACATGCTCGGCCCCGAGTTCACCGCCGAGCACTTCCGCACCAAGATGGCAAAATTCTTCGCCGGGGCGCCAAACGGCTGGCCGTGCTGGAGCTTTTCCAACCACGACGTCAACCGGCACATGACCCGCTGGGCCCCGCATTCGCAGAACTCCGACGACCTGGCGCGGCAGGCCGCTGCGATGCTGCTGAGCTTCAAGGGCTCGGTCTGCCTCTACCAGGGCGAGGAACTGGGGTTGCCCGAGGCCGACATCCTGTTCGAGGAGCTGACCGATCCGCCGGGCATCCGCTTCTGGCCCGAATACAAGGGCCGTGACGGCGCCCGCACCCCGATCCCGTGGGAGGAAGGCGGGGCCCCCAACGGGTTCTCCAGCGCCAGGCCATGGCTGCCGGTGAAGCCCAACCACTCGGCGCTCAACGTCGCGAGCCAAAACGCCGACCCGGACTCGACCCTCAACTTCTACCGCAAGGCGCTGGCCTTCCGCCGCGCCCACCCGGTCTTCGCCACGGGCGATATCGAGTTCTTCAAAGTCGCCGAACCGCTCCTCGCCTTCCGCCGCACCGGCAAGGACGGCGCCATCACCTGCCTGTTCAATCTATCCCCCGACCCGATCACCGTAACACTCGACGGCGGCGAAGGGCTGGAACCGCTGGACCTGTCGCACGGCGCCGAACGCAAGAAGAGCAAGCTGAAGCTCTCCGCCAACGGCTTCGCGTACTTCGCGACATCGAAGATGAACGTGGCGTTCAGCGGCCGGCGGAAGCGCTGAGCCCCTGTGGCCCCGCGCCCCTCAGTCCACCTGTTCCCACGTATCGGGATCATAATAATCGCTGTGCCACGTGCCGTCTGGGTACTGCACGAACGCTTCGATGCAGCCGTCCGAGGCTTTGCTGACCGAGCGGGCGTTCACGCCGCGCTGGCGCAGTTCCATCTTGGCGATGTCCTGGTCGAAACTGTCGCCGTCGCCGCCCTTTTTGCCGCCGATCGACACGCCGAACTCGATCGTCAGCCCCGGGCGGGTGCCGTTCATGTCGCAGTTTTCGCGCGCCATGGCGGGCGCTGCGACGAGGCAGCTGGCGGCAACGGCAGCGAAGGCGAGCGGACGCAGCATCGGAATCTCCATGGACCGGGAGGCATGTGCCCGAGGATTTGGGCGGCCTTGCGGCTTACGGCAAGTCCTTGTCGCGAATAAGCATCGCGACCACCGGGATGGCGAAGGTGAGCATCAGCAGCCGGCTCACATGGTGCGCGGCGATGAACGCCGTATCGAACCCCAGCGCGATGCCGAGCGCGCCCATCCCCTCGAGCGCGCCGGGCGACAGCCCGAGCCAGATCTGCCCGAACGGCATGTCGACGAACGGCGCAACGGCCAGCGTCACCAGCGTGGCGATAGCGACGGTCAGCGCCGTGCCGGCCAGCCCGCCGATCGCTGCCTGCTTGAACTCGGCGCGGGTGATGCCGTTGAAGCGCGAGCCGATCAGCGCCCCGATCAGCACGAACGTTGCGATCAGCAACGGCTGCGGCATCGCCCCCTCGAACAGCCCGGCGAACTTGGCGCAGATGGCCACCGCCATGGCGCCGAGCACGTAGCCGGCAGGCGCTCGCAGCTTCGTCAGGATGAACCCGGCGACCGCGCAGGCGACAGCCACCGGCAGCAGCGTCTCGAACCCCATTGGCGCCTGCACCGGCGCGCCCTCATAGTGCCCGATCGGCAGGAACAGCGCCCCGATCGGCACGCAGATGGTGAGGATCAGGATGCGGATCACCTGGATGATGATGATCTGTCGCGAATCTCCCACCCCCGCTGCCGCGATCGACATCACGAAGCTCAGATGTCCGGGGAAGGAGGAGAGACATGCCGTGCCCCGGTCGAGGCCGAACAGTTTCCGCAGCAGGAAACCGGTGAGGGTGATGATGAGGATCAGCTCCACCGCCAGCGCCGCCAGCGTCACCGGCCACTGCACCATCAGCGTCAGCGAGTCGCGCGCCACTGCGGCGCCCATCGACAGGCCGGTCATCACGAAGGTCGCGTCGCGCAGCCAGGTCGGCAGCATCACCTTGACGCCCAGCAGCGCCGCAATCGCCACCGCCAGCGCTCCGCCCATCAGCCACGCCGCCGGCAGGTTGACCAGCGCCGCGAGCCCGCCGCCGGCAGCCGAAATCAGCAATGTGACAAGGGTCCGGCGGACGACGATGCCGGCGGAAAGAGGGGCGGTCATTTGGCGGAATGAGTCGATATGGCTAGGACGCTAACTATCGACGAGTTTGCGGGGAGGGGGAAGCGGGCCGTTGGGCGAATATCGTGCTTGGCTAGGGTGAGGGGTAGCCCCACGCACCGGCGCCGTTAGCGTTGCGAAGCACCCTCGACCAGCTTCACGAAAAAGCTCACGCCCACCGGGATGATTTCGTCGTTGAAGTTGTAGGTGTCCGAGTGCAGCTCCGAGCTCGGCCCGTTGCCGAGGAACACATACGCCCCCGGCCGGGCCTGCAGCATGTACGAGAAATCCTCGCCGCCCATCTTGGGGTCGACATTGGCGTCCACCCGGTCCTCGCCCACCACCGTGGCGGCGATCGCCGCGGCGTAGGCGGTTTCGTCCGGCGTGTTCTCGACCACCGGATAGCCCCGACGATAGTTCACCTCGGCGGTGCCGCCGAAGGTTTCGACGATGCCCTTGGTCACCGCCTTCAGCCGCTCTTCCATCAGGTCGCGCACTTCGTCGTTGAGCGAGCGGACCGTACCGGTGAGCTTCACCTTCTGCGGGATGATGTTGAACGCTTCGCCGCCCTGCATCATCGTCACCGACAGCACTGCCGAGCGGATCGGGTCGATCTCGCGCGACACGATCGTGTGCAGCGCGGTGATCAGCTGCGCCGCGATCATTACCGGGTCGACGGTGTTGTGCGGCCAGGCGGCATGCCCGCCCTGGCCCTCGATCACGATGTTGAACTCGTCGCTTGCCGCCATCAGCCCGCCGACGCGCATCGCGATGCTGCCGGCTTCCTGGCCGGGCATGTTGTGGAGGCCGTAGACTTCGTCGATGCCGAACCGGTCCATGATCCCGGCCTCAACCATGGCGCGCCCGCCGGCGCCGCCCTCCTCGGCCGGCTGGAAGATCATCACCGCGTTGCCGTCGAAATTGCGCGTCTCGGCGAGGTATTTTGCGGTGCCGAGCAGGATCGAGGTGTGCCCGTCATGCCCGCAGGCATGCATCCGGCCCGGCGTCTGGCTGGCATAGTCGAGCCCGGTGCGCTCGAGGATCGGCAGCGCATCCATGTCGGCGCGGATGCCGATAGTCTTGCCCGGCCCGCGGCCCTTGATCACGCCCACCACGCCGCTCTTGGCGATGCCGGTCACGACTTCGTCGACCCCGAACGAGCGCAGCAGCTCGGCGACTTTGCCCGATGTGCGGGGCAGCTCGTATTGAAGTTCGGGGTGAACATGGAAGTCGCGGCGCCATTCGGCGACCTCGTCGGCGAATTCCGCGATACGATTGATAACGGGCATGGAAAACCTGAACGCTAGTAAGCGCGCACTGTGCCGGGCGCCGGGCCGGGGCGTCAACCCGTAGGCACGCCATTCTCTCTAGCGCCTTCGGTGTAGTCAGAATTTCCCCGCCTGAACTTGCTCCGTCCCGTCATATTTGCCAAACACCCGGCAACACCGGAGGAACCGATGAAAATCCTCGTTGCCGTCAAGCGCGTGGTCGATCACGCGGTGCGCGTCCGTGTCCGCCCCGATGGTTCGGGCGTCGAGACCGAGAACGTGCGCATGTCGATGAACCCGTTCGACAAGCACGCCGTCGAGGCCGCCGTGCAGCTCGTTGAGGCGGGGCAGGCGACCGAGATCGTCGTCGCCTCCATCGGCCCCAAGCAGAGCAACGACGTAATCCTCACCGCCCTCGCCATGGGCGCCCATCGCGGCATCCTGATCGAGGCAGACGGCCGGGTTGAAACGCTCGCTGTCGCGAAGCTGCTGAAGGCGGTCGTCGCCGAGGAGAAGCCCGATCTGGTGCTGCTCGGCAAACAGGCCGTCGATGACGATTCCAACCAGGTCGGCCAGATGCTGGCCGGCCTGCTCAACTGGCCGCAGGCGACCTTCGCGTCGGAGATCAAGGTGGTGGAAGGTGGCCTCGAAGTCACGCGCGAGATCGATTACGGCCGCGCCACCGTGGGCGTCGCGCTGCCCGCGATCGTCACCGCCGATCTCCGCCTCAACACCCCCCGTAACGCCGCGCTGCCCATGGTGATGAAGGCCCGGTCCAAGCCGCTCGCCGTGCGCCCAGCCGCGGAGTTCGGCGTTGATCTGACGCCGCGCCTGACGCTCGAGAAGGTGAGCCCGCCGGCCGAGCGTGTTGCCGGCCGTACAGTCGCCAGCGCCGCAGAGCTGACCGCCGCGATCTCCTCCGAACTTTCCGAGCTGGAGGCGCTCTGATGGCCGTCCTCGTTCTCGCCGAACACGATCTCGGCAAGCTCTCCGCGTCTACCGCACGCATTGTCGCCGCCGCCGAAACGCTCGGCCCGGTCGATCTGCTGGTGGCAGGGCAGGGCGTCTCTGCCGTTGCCGCCGAGGCAGCAAAGATGGCCGGCGTCGAGAAGGTGCTGGTCGCCGACAGCGCCGCCCTCGCCAGCCTCTCGCCCGAAGCGGTCGCCGCGCTGCTCGCCCGCCTCGCCGAGCCCTACACCCACATCGTGGCCGCCGCGGCCTCGACAGGCCGTGATGCCATCCCGCGACTTGCCGCAACGCTCGACCTGATGCCGGTCACCGACGTCGTCGCCATCCACGGCCCGACCCGCTTCGACCGGCCAATCTACGCCGGCAACGCCATCGAGACGGTCTCGTCCGGGCAGGCCAAGCAGTTGCTGACCATCCGTGCCTCCGCCTTCCGTCCGGCGGCGAGCGGCAACAGCGCGCCGATCCACCCGGTTGATGGCGACGTCGCGTCGGTTGCCCGCTTCCTCGCCGCCCACCGCACCGAGAGCGACCTGCCGGAGCTTTCGACCGCGCAGGTGGTGGTCGCCGGTGGTGTGTCCTTCGGCTCGGCCGAAAAGTTCGCGCTGGTCTCTGATCTGGCAAAAGTTCTCGGCGCAGCAGTCGGCGCCACCCGCGCCGCGGTCGATGCCGGCTATGCCCCCAACGACTGGCAGGTCGGCCAGACCGGCAAGATCATCGCCCCCGACCTCTACATCGCCATCGGCATCTCCGGCGCGCTGCAGCACCTCGCCGGCATCCAGGGCGCCAAGAAGATCATCGCCATCAACAAGGACCCCGAAGCGCCGCTGATGAAGATCGCCGACATCGCGCTGGTGGGGGACCTGTTCGAGGTGGTGCCGCAGTTGATCGCGGGGTTGAAACGGTAGCTGGCGGGCTTGGCGCCCCTCACCCTAGCCCTCTCCCCAGAGGGGCGAGGGGACGCGTGTGGCACCGCCGGTGAACCCATCGCCCCCTCGCCCCTCTGGGGAGAGGGTCAGGGTGAGGGGTAGCTCCACCCCTCCCATCCGCCCCGTTGCAATTCCCCATCTACCGCCTATAAACACCCCGCTCTCGTTTTCCCCGGACAGACCTGATGTTTGAGACCCTGAAGAAGGCCACGCTCGACAAGATTTTCGTGCTGATGGCCGAGTATGCCGCCGATCCCCGTGACGGAAAGATCGACCTCGGCGTCGGCGTCTACAAAGATCCCAAGGGCGTCACGCCCGTGATGTCGTCGGTCAAGAAGGCCGAGCAGCGCATCCTCGATAGCGCCAAGACCAAGACCTACAAGGGCGTGGTCGGCAACAAGGAATTCTCCGCCGCCATCGTCGACCTGGCGCTGGGCGGGGTCGTCGACAACAAGCGCATCCGCTGCGTCAACGGCGCCGGCGGCACCGGCGCGCTGTCGATCCTGATGAACGTCCTCGGCCGCGCCCGGCCGAAGGGCCGCATCTTCATTTCCGATCCGAGCTGGCCGAACCACTGGCCGATGGCCGAACTGGCCGGCCTCACCCCGGTCTACTACCCGTATTTCGACCACAAGACCCGTATCGTAGATTTCCCGGCCATGCTGGCCGCGCTCGATGCGCTGAACTCCGACGACATCGTGCTGCTGCACGGCTGCTGCCACAACCCGACCGGCGCCAGCCTCACCAACGCGCAGTGGGACCAGGTGGTCGAGAGCCTGAAGCGCACCGGCGCCTTCCCTCTGGTCGATCTCGCCTATCTCGGCTTCGGCGATGGCCTCGAGGCCGACGCCTACGGCGTGCGCAAGGTGGTGAGCTCGGTACCTGAGTCGATGGTCGCCTTCTCGGCCTCCAAGAACTTTGGCCTCTACCGTGAGCGTGCCGGCGTCGCCATTGCCATCGCCAAGGATTCGGACAGCGCCGACGTCGTCTCCTCGCAGATGCAGAACGTCATCCGCGCCACCATTTCGCAGACCCCCGACCATGGCGCGGAAATCGTCCGCGTCATCCTCGAGGACAAGGAGCTGCGCGCCGAGTGGGAAGCCGAGCTGACCGAAATGCGGGAACGCATGAAGCGGCTGCGCGTCAAACTGGCAGACGCCATCCGCCAGCGGTCCAACAGCAAGGACTTCGATTTCATCGCCGAGCACACCGGCATGTTCTCGCTGCTCGGCCTCGACGAGGATGTCGTCACCAAGCTCAAGCTCGACGACGGCATCTACATGATCAACGACAGTCGTATCAACGTCGCGGGAATCCCCGAGGATCGCATCGGCGAACTGGCCGACAAGATGCTCGCCGCCATCCGCTGAGACGTTGTCTCGACTGCCGTTTATGACTACCTAAAGAGCAGCTAACCATCTCCCTTGGAGGGGAACGAAATGAAGTTCTTCGTCGATACCGCCGAGATCAAGGACATCCGCGATCTCTATGAAACCGGCCTGCTGGACGGGGTGACGACGAATCCTTC
>JAESFN010000200.1_pt1 | contig 81719 bp, 78 predicted proteins | sample 9269411 | NCBI WGS metagenome assembly JAESFN01 (sample SAMN14505399, study PRJNA617100) | algae metagenome | isolation source: Iphinoe sp. HA4291-MV1 and co-occurring heterotrophs from trail next to... | place: USA: Maunawili Falls, Hawaii | collected 2009-07-25
CCGAGCCCGGTGCGCTTGATGGTCTTGAGGTACTGCTTGGGAATGATCATGTCCGTGTCGATGTTGATGATCGGCAGCGGCGCGGCGACGCCCGTCAGGCTCGTGAACTTTTCCATGGCAATAACCCCTTTCGGTGCGGCTGTAATGAAGCAACGAGGCCCCGGAATCAAGTCGTTCGCGACTACCCCAGCCGCGGCAGGTTGCGGCCCATGTCGCCCTGCTCGATCTCGCGCGCCTCATCGAGGCTGAGCATCGGCACGCCATCGCGGATCGGGAACGCCAGATGCGCCGCCACCGAGATCAGCTCAGTGCCGTCGGCCGACAGCGTCAGCCGCGTCTTGGTCAGCGGGCAGACCAGCATTTCGAGCGTCTTCACATCCACCACGTGGCGGAGGTTGGTCGCGGCCTCGGCTGGGGTGCTCTCGCTCAATTGAGCGGCGACGCCCGGTCGCCACCCTTGGCCATCTCGAACTCGGCCATGGCGATCAGCGTTTCTGCCCGCGTCTCGAGCGTATCGGCCTCGAGCAGCGCCTGCTTTTCGGCCGCGCCATAGGGCGAGACCATGGCGCAGAAATTCACCAGGTCCGCCGTACCGGTCTTTTCGATCTCGTCCCAGTTGAGGTCGAAATTGCCGAACTCGGCATAGTCGCGCATCATCTTGAGGAAGCGCGGGCGATCCACGCGCTCTTCGCCGTACTCGCGGTCGAAGTCCGAGGTGAAGGCGTCCGTTGCGATCATGCCGCGCCGGAACGGCGTCATGGTCGGCATTTCCTTGAGCAGCTCGAACCGGCACAGCCCCTCGAGGATGACGAAGTAGCGGGCTTCCTCGACTTCCTCGAAATGGCTGATCCGCCCCACCGTGCCGATGCGCTGTAGCGGCGCCCGGCCCTTCGGGCTCTCTTCCGAGGTGTCGCGCGGCTGGATCAGCCCGATCAGCCGGTCGCCCTTCAGCGCATGGTCGATCATCTCGACATAGCGCGGCTCGAAGATATTGAGCGGGCGGCGGGCATAGGGCAGCAGCAGGGCGCCCGTCAGCGGGAACAGCGGCACGCTGGCGGGCAGGTCGGCGGGAGAATGTGGTCGCTTCAACACGGGCGCCTCCTTGGGCGCAGTCAGTAACTTAACTGAACAGCAGCGCCGACAGCAGCCGGCGCCCCTTCAGCGTGGCGGGATCCTTGGGACCCCAGGCTTCGAACAGTTCGAGCAGCTTCTTGCGCGCCCCGTCCTCGTTCCAGGTGCGATCGCGGCGCATCAGCGCCACCAGCGCTTCGGCGGCCTCGAGGCGCTTGCCCTCGGCATTGTACTTCACCGCGAGGTCGAAACGAGCCTGGTGGTCATCCGGGTTCTTTTCGAGCTGCGCCGCGAGCTCGTCGGTCTCGCTGAGCTCGGCCGCTTCGCCGAGCAGCTTCAGCGCCGCCAGCGTCGAGGTGTACTCTTCACCCTTGCGTTCGGCTTCGGGCATGGTGTCGAGCACTGCCTGCGCCTGGTCGGGCTCGCCCGCTGTCAAAAACACCTTGGCCATGCCGACGATCGCCGGCGCGTTCTCCGGCTGGTGCTGCAGCACCATGCCGTAGATCTGCGCTGCCTGGTTGAGGTCGCCGACCTTCAGCGCCTCGCCGGCAGCAGCGAGTGCATTGGCGATCTCTTCCTCGATCGAGCCGGCCTGCGGCTGGCCCGCCGGAGCGCCCGAGATCACCTTGTCGGCAAAACGCCGCACTTCGCTCTCGGGAATCGCCCCGAGGAACGCATCGACCGGCCGGCCACCGGCAAAGGCGAACACCGCCGGGATCGACTGGATGCCAAGCTGGCCCGCGACACCCGGGTTCTCGTCGATGTTGATCTTCACCAGCCGGATCTTGCCGGCCTTCTCGTTGATCACCTTCTCGAGGTTGGGCGTCAGCTGCCGGCACGGGCCGCACCACGGCGCCCAGAAATCCACCAGCACCGGGGCCTCCAGCGAGGCGTCGATCACGTCGGCCTTGAAGGCGCGATCGGTCGAATCCTTGATCAGGGCGCCTGCAGGGACCGCAGAATTTTGTGAGGCCGGGTTGAGGTCGTTGAGGGACATGCTGTGCTTTTCCTGCCGCGACGGACCGCCGAGAGGCCCGTCTTTCCTGAGTTTTCTTGCGCTCCGATGGCTATCGGACGCAAGCTTTTTCACGGCTTTGATGGGACCAGAATTATGGGTTGCAAACCCGCTTTCGATTGGGCATATAGGCGCGCGGTTCGGCGCTGCCAAGTTTCCCACGGGAACGAAGCATCGTAAAGAGCCGATGGAGTGCGGGTGTAGCTCAGGGGTAGAGCATAACCTTGCCAAGGTTAGGGTCGAGGGTTCGAATCCCTTCGCCCGCTCCAATATCCTCCCTGTACCTCAGGGATGTGACGATAAGGCCGGGCCAACAGCCCGGCCTTCGTTTTTTCTGCGACTGAGTCCGCAGCGCCAGTTACTGGCCGCTTCATCTGTGCTTGTTAGCAGGGCAGCGACAGGGGACGCGCTTGCTGAACAGCACTCATGCCGAACGGATCCACGCGCTCTGGGACGAGCTGTCGGATTTCGACGTCAGCCAGTCGGAGGCAGCCGCCGGCCACCTGATGCAGAGCCTCGTCGCGCTGACGGAAACCGCGCATGCCGCCTGGGCCGGCGCCGTTCGCGTTGGCGGACCGGACGATCCGCTGTTCGGCTGGCGGGTGGCGCCGGTGAAAACCACCAATCCCGACCTCGACCCGGAGGACACCAGTTTCAATGTCACCCAGGCATGGGATGGGCGCGACATCGACCCGTGCTACCTGGTGCCGATGCGCAATGTGGGTGCGTTCCGCACCTACTCGATGCGCCGTGAGCTGCCGGCCGCCTGGTTCGAGTCCTCTTTCTATCGCCGGCACTATGGCAGTGTCGGCATCCATGACGCGGCGTTTGTCGCCTTTCCGCTCAATGCGGATTGCGAGTCGCATTTCGGCTTCTACGCCGCCCAGCCGATCACCGACGACACCATCGAACTGCTCGCCTATGCCCTGCGCGGCATCAAGTGGTTCCACCGCCAGCTGATGATGAGCCACGGCCTGCTGCTCGCCTCCGCGCCGCTCACCCCCACCGAGCACAAGGTGCTGCAGCTGCTGCTCACCGAGGCGACCGAGAAGCGCATCGCCCATCGGCTGGGCCTCGCCGAGTCCACCACGCATCAGCACGTCGTCGCCATCTTCCGCAAGTTCGGCGTGCATAGCCGCGCCGGCTTGATGAGCCTGTGGTTCAACCGGCCGACGGTCTGAGCACCCCCACTGTTTAGTAGGGATGACGCCCGCGCACCCGGCCCCCTAAACAACTTTGATCCCCGCGTCGTGCGACCGATCCGCGGGATTGAGGGGGAGTGGGACAATGGCTGAAGCAAGAGTGGCGCTACCGGCCGTTCCCGTGCGCGGCGGCGCTGTCGGGCCGCTGCTGCTGTGTACGGCGTCGATTGCGCTTCTCGCGGCGATCGACGTCGCTCCTGCCCTCGCAGCGGACTTCACCATCACCACCGCCGTCACCGGCGGCAATGGCGCTACCGGCGACGCCACAGACGGCGGCGCCGGTGGCCTGGCCGGCATGGGCGCGGGACAGGGCGGCGCTGGTGGCAATGGTGGTGCCGGGCAGGTCGGCACAGCAGGCACCGCAGGCGCGGCAGGCACTGGCGGCGGCTCGGGCGGGGGTTACAACGAAGTTCCGGGAGGCGCTACCGGCGGAGGTGGCGCCGGCGCCGATTCCGGTGCATTCGGCGCCGGCATGGGCGGCGGCGGTGGTGGTGGCAGCGGCATGAGCTATGCCGGCAACCAGAATATCACCGTTACCAGCACTGGCAGCGTGTCGGGTGGCGATGGCGCCCTGGGCGGAGTGGGTCATCGCCGCAACGCCGGCAGCCCCGGCGGTGGCGGCGACGGCATCACCCTGATCAGCTCGGACAACTCCGTCATCACCGTGGCGGCCGGTGCCACAGTGAAAGGTGGCAAGGGTGTCGGCGGTTCTGTCGGTAACCCCAGTCAGGGCGGCAACGGCATCGCGCTGCAGGGCAATGGGGGCACGATCGTCGTCGCCGGGACAGTGGCCGGTGGCGGCCAGGTCCTTCTGGGCGACCTCAATCCGGAAGCGCTCAACAATGCCATCGTGCTTATCGGGAACGCCAACCGTGTCGAGCTGCGCGCCGGGGGTGTGATCACAGGCAAGGTCATTGCCACGGGCAGCAATAACTGGCTCACCCTCGGCGGCGATAACGATGCCAGCTTCGACGCCTCGACGCTCGGCACCCAGTACCAGGGCCTCGATCTGAACAAGAGCGGCAACAGCACCTGGACGCTCACCGGCGACAGGGCGTCGTTCACCGGCATCACCACCGTCTCGGGCGGCAAGCTGGTGGTAAACGGCGGTCTGGGTGGAACAATCCAGGTCGCCAGCGGCGGTCGGCTGGGCGGCACCGGCACGCTCGGCACCATCGGCTCCACCGTCACCATCACTGCTGGTGGCGTGCATGCGCCCGCCAACTCCATCGGCACCCAGATCATTGCCGGCAACTACGTCAACCACGGCACCCTCAGCGTCGAGGCCGAGCCGACGGCGGCCGATAAGCTGGTGGTTGCCGGCACCGTCGACATCAGCGGCGCTACCCTTGAGCTGCTGCTCTCGCCCAGCACCGCCGCGAGCTGGAACATTCTCAACGGGCCGTTCACCCTGATCGACAAGCAAAGCGCCGGCGCCGTCACCGGCATGTTCGGCGCGGTCACCCAGAACCTCCTCTTCCTCGACACCACCCTCGACTATGCCGGTGGCGACGGCAATGACGTGACGCTGGCGCTGCAGCGCAACGACGTCGCCTTTGCCGATCTCGGCATCACCCCCAACCAGGTGGCGACAGCTGCCGCCATCGATACGCTCGGCAGCGGCAGTCCGGTTTGGACCTCGATAGCATTGACCGGCGACGAGGACGTCGTGCGCGCAAGCTTCGAAGCGCTATCGGGGGAGATTCACGCCAGTCTCCGCAGCGCGCTCATCGAGGACAGTCGTTTCGTTCGCGACGCCATGAACGACCGGCTGCGCAATGCGTTCGAACCGGCAGCGGCGACCTACACGCCGGTGCTGTCCTACGCTGCGAGCGAGACCCCGATGCTCGTCGAATCCGACTATTCGGGCCCCAGCCTGTGGATCGACGGTTTTGGCGCCTGGGGCAGCATCGACAGCGATGGCAACGCCGCCGCGCTCGAGCGCTCCACCGGCGGCCTGCTGGTCGGGCTCGACGCACCGGTCGGCGACTGGCGCGTCGGTCTCCTCGCCGGTTACGGACAGTCGGACGCCTCGTCGGCAACCAGTGCCAACTATCATCTCGGCATCTATGCCGGCGCCGAATGGGACAAGCTGGCTTTCCGCAGTGGTCTCGCCTATGGCCGGCACGACATCGACAGCACCCGCGACGTCGTCATTCCCGGCATCACCGAGACCCTCACGGCGAACTACGGCACCAACACCGTCCAGGCCTTTGGAGAGTTCGCCTACGGCCTCGATGTCGGCACCACCCGCATCTCCCCCTTCGCCAACCTCGCCCACATCAACCTCAGCAATGAGGCATTCCGCGAGACCGGCGGCGACGCTGCCCTGAGCGTTGCCGGCACCACCACCGACGTCACCTTCACGACGCTCGGTGTTCGCGTCGAGCACGCCGTCAACCTCGGCGAGATCGACGGCACGCTCTCCGGCATGCTGGGCTGGCGCCACGCCTTCGGTGACACCACCCCCACCAGCGCCCACGCCTTTGCCGGTTCCGAGAGCTTCCTCATCTCCGGCGTGCCGATCGCCACCGATGCACTTGTCGTCGAGGGCGGCCTCGACCTGAACCTCGGACCCGGCGCGACGCTTGGGCTTTCATACGCCGGCCAGCTGGCCGCCAGCTCCCGCGATCACGCCCTCAAGGCCCGCCTCGGCGTCGCGTTCTGACGGATCCGGACAAGCTGCCCGGATTGCGGTCTGGCGCGCTGCCGTCTACGACAGGTCGGACCACCTTCAGGATCAGACTCGCGTGACAGCCACTGGCGCCCTCTTCCGCCTCTCCATCAGGCACATGAGCCCGTGAGCGAGCTCTCGATCAGCGTCACCGAGACGCCGGAGGCCGACGACCTCGCCGTCATCGGCGGGCGGCTTGCCGCGTTCAACGAGGCCGATGTCGGTCCGGCCGACCGCCGGGCGGTTGCCGTCGTGGTGCGTGATGCAGCCGGAACCATCGTCGCCGGCATCTCGGGCTACACCGCCTGGGGCTGGCTCTACGTGCAGTGGCTATGGGTGGCCGAGGACCAGCGCGGCAGTGGCCTCGCCGGACGCATGCTCACCTCAGCCGAAGCCGAGGCACGGTCCCGCGGCTGCCACTCCGCCTATATCGACACCTTCAGCCCGGTGGCGCTCAAAACCTACCAGCGGGCCGGCTACAGCCCCTTCGGCGCCCTCGAGGATTTCCCCAAGGGCCGGACCCGAACCTTCCTGCAGAAGAAGCTCTAGGCGGCGAGCCTGCCGCCCAGCAGCGGATGCGGTGCGCCAGTGGTCGTCGGGAAGCTGATCGGCAAGCCGCGCAGCACCCGCACCGCGAGGAACGCAAAGCACTCCGCCTCGATCGCATCGCCGCGCCAGCCGACGGCCTCAGCCGGAACTGCCTCGACCCCGGCACGCGTCTTCAGCATCTCCATGATCAGGGGATTGTGCCGTCCGCCGCCGCAGACGATCAGCTTGGTCGGCCGGGTCGGCAGCAAGTCGAGCCCCTTGCCCACCGCGCCAGCGGTGAACGCCGTCAGCGTCGCCGCGCCGGTCGCAGGGTCGAGCCCATCGGCCATCGCCGAGGTGAAGTCGAAGCGGTCGAGCGATTTCGGTGGCGGCGCGCTGAGATAGGGGTGCTGCAGAAGCTTCGCCAGCCGCACCTCGTCCACCGTGCCGCTGCGCGCCAGCGCCCCGTCGCGGTCCATGTCGCCGAGCCCGCGCGCCTTCATGAAGTCGTTGAGCGGCGCGTTGGCCGGACCCGTATCGAACGCCACCAGCCGGTCGGCGCCATCCCAATAGGTGACGTTGGCGACGCCACCGAGGTTGAGCACCGCAACTTCGCCGTGCGTCCCGAGCCCCCGCAGCAGCGCCTGGTGATAGATCGCGGCGAGCGGCGCGCCCTGCCCGCCGGCCCGCACGTCGGCCGAGCGGAAATCGTAGGCGACCTTCGCCCCGAGCAGCTGGTGCATCAGTTCGCCATCGCCGAGCTGCCGCGTCGCGCCGATCCGCCCCGGCTGCGGCGCGCGATGCAGCACCGACTGGCCGTGAAAGCCGACGACGCCGATATCGGCCATCGTAAGCCCGGTGCTCTCGACCAGCGCCCGCACCGCAGCGGACTGCGCCCGGGTCAACATCTCCTCGGCCCTGGCGAAGATCGAGGGATCGGGCCCCTCGAAATTCCACTTCCGCGCCTGCGCCAGCGTCTCTTCCAGCGTATCGCGGATCGATTGCGGATAGGGCGCCAGCGTATAGGAGCCGAAGCGCTCGATACTCTCGCCATCGGTCTTGAGCAGCGCCACGTCGATGTTGCCGTCGAGCACGGTGCCGGTCATCAAACCCACGGCCCAGATCGGTTCTGCCACGGCTCTCTCCCTAGTTCTCGTTGACGAGGTCACCCACTGCACGACGCAGCGCAAAAATACCGCTGTCGAAATGCCGGGTCGGGTGCACACGGTTGGTGAGCAGCGTCCAGGCGCGGCCCTTGTCGAAATCAAGCCACAGGCCGGTGCCGGTGAAGCCGGTATGGCCGATGGTCTCGGCCGAGCAGCGATCGCCACCCGACCAACCCTCGTACGGCCGCTCCCAGCCATGCGTGCGCCGCGGCGACAACGGCGTGCGCATCAGCGCGATGCTGTTGGCCGCCGCGCCCTTGCCGCTCAGCAGCCCCTCGGCATAGCCGAGCACCGAAGCCGCGGTACCGAACAGCCCGGCGTGGCCCGAGCCCTGCAGCGCATAGCAGTTCTCGTCATGCACCTCGCCGACGATGACCCGGCCGCGCCAGGCGTCCTGCTCGGTGGCCGCCGTCTGCTGCGGATCGGCCGACCAGCCGAAACCCGGCCCCGGGTCCTGCTGCCGGATCAGCTTGCCGCTCAGCCGCTCGAGCGCAATGCCGAGGAGGATGAAGTTGATGTCGGAATAGACCGGCGATCCCGCCTGCCACTCGTTCTGCAGCACCCAGGCGCGCAACAGGTTCGGATCGCTCCCATAGGTGTAGATCGGCACAACGCCGGGGAACGGTGTCTGGTGACCCAGGCATTGCCGAAAGGTGAGCTTCCGCTCCCAGGCGTTGTCCGGATTGTACTGCCGGAAGTCGGGGATCACCGAGATCAGTGGCGCATCGAGATCGATGGTGCCGGCCTCGACCAAAGCGAGGATGCGCGGCGTCGTGAAGACCACCTTGGTCAGCGACGCCAGATCGAACCAGGTGTCATCCGTCATCGGCCGCTGTGCCGGCACCAGCTGCGCCGACCCGATCGAGCGCACCGCCCGGTTGCCCTCGCGATCGACGACACCCAGCACCCCGCCGGGAATGCGTTTCTCTTCCACAGCAGCCTGTAGCGGCGCGAAGGCGCGATCGAGGATGGCGTCGAGACTCATGCGTTTTCCTCCACGCGCACCCGATGATCTTCGCCCGCATCGCGCCATATCGCCGGCGCCGGCTCGAACCCGACCGGCCGCACCAGTGACGGCACCTGCGTTGCGTCGACAGTAAAGTGCTGGCGCCGCCGCTCGATCGCCGGCACTGCCGCGATCAGCCGCCTGGTGTAGCTGTGCTGCGGCGAGCCGAGCACTGCCGCCGCCTTGCCGATCTCGACGATCTGCCCGGCATACATCACCGCGACACGGTGGGCGATGCGCTCAACCACTGCCATGTCGTGCGAGATGAACAGGTAGGCGAGCCCGAACTCGTGCTGCAGGTCGATCAGCAGGTCGAGCACCCGCGCCTGCACCGAGACGTCGAGCGCCGACACCGCCTCATCGAGCACCACCACATCCGGGTTCAGCATCAGAGCGCGGGCAATGCAAAGCCGCTGTCGCTGACCGCCGGAGAACTGATGCGGATAGCGGGTGAGCGCATCCTTGGTCAGTCCCACCCGCTCGAGCAGGAACACCATCCGCTCCCGCAGCTTGCCGTCCACACGCTGACCAGCCGCAATAGCCGGCTCGGCCAAGAGGCCCTCGACATTGAGCCGCGGATTGAGCGAGGCATAGGGGTCCTGGAACACCATCTGCACCGGCCGCCCGCTGCGGCCGGCCTTCGCCTCGATCCGCCCGCGTGTCGCCTTGACGAGGCCGAGGATGGCGCGCGCCGTGGTCGATTTGCCCGAACCGCTTTCGCCGACAATGGCCAGCGTCTCACCCGGCATCAGGTCGAAATCGACGCCGTCGACGGCATGCACGGCGCCGGTCTTGGTGCGGAGCAGCCCCTTCACCACGGGAAAGCGCACCGCGAGGTTGTCGACGGTAACGATCGGCGCCACGTCACGCGAGCCGCCATCGCCACGCACCGCGCTGCCGGAGGTAAAGTGCGGCACCGCCTTCAGCAGGTGCTTCGTGTACTCGTGCTGCGGGTTGTCGAGCACCGCGTCGAGCGCACCCTGTTCCACCGCCACGCCGTGCTGCATCACCATGATGTCGTCGGCGATGCCGGCGACCAGCCCGATATCGTGGGTGATGAAGATCATCGCCATGCCGAGCTCTTCGCGGAGCTCCGCCAGCAGCGCCATGATCTGCGCCTGCACCGTCACATCGAGCGCCGTGGTCGGCTCGTCGGCGATCAGCAGCCGCGGGTTGCTGGCCAGCACCATGGCGATCATCACCCGCTGCCGCATGCCGCCCGACAGCTGGTGCGGATAGTAGTTCAGCCGCTGCGCCGCATCGGGGATACGCACCCGCTCGAGCGCCTCGCGCGCCGCGCGGGCCGCGTCCGCTCCGGTAAGGCCGCGATTGAGCCGGAACGCTTCCTCGATCTGCGCCCCCACCGTGTGCACCGGGTTGAGCGAGGTCATCGGCTCCTGGAAGATCATGCCGATCTCCCGCCCACGAATCCGTTGCAACGTCGCCTCGTCCGCCGCGGTGACGTCGACCACTGTCCCGTCGGCGCGCTGCAGCGAGATCGACCCTGCAGTGATGCGCCCGCCGCCGAAGTCGACCAGCCGGTTGACCGATAAAGCCGTCACCGACTTGCCCGAGCCGCTCTCGCCGACGATGGCGAGCGTCTTGCCGGCGGCGAGCTCGAAGCTCACCCCCTTCACCACCTCGTTGGCTCGAGGGTCGCGACCGAAGCCGACATGCAGGTCGCGGACCGAAAGCAGCGTGCTCATGCGCTTCTCCCCTGCGTGCGCGGATCGAGGATGTCGCGCAGCGCATCGCCGAGCAGGTTGAAGCCGAGGATGGCGAGCATGATGGTGAGGCCGGGGAAAATCATCAGCCACGGGGCGCGCGTCATCATCGATTTGCTCTCGGCCAGCATCACGCCCAGCGACGGTGCCGGTGGCTGCGTGCCAAGGCCGAGGAAGCTGAGGCCGGATTCGGTCAGCAACGCCCAGGCCAACGCCAGGGTGATCTGCACCGTCAGCGGCGCGATGAGGTTGAGCAGCAGGTGCCGGGTCAGAATGTAGCCCTGCGAGCTGCCAAAAGTGCGCGCCGCTTCGACGAACTCGCGCGCTTTCAGCGCCAGCGCCGGCGCCCGCACCACGCGGGCAAAGATCGGCGTGTAGACGATGCCGATCGCGATGATGCTGGTCACCATGCCCGCCCCCTCGATCGCGACGATCAGCAGCGCGAGGAGGATCGCAGGGAAGGCCAGCAGCACGTCCATCGTCCGCATCAGCACGCCATCCCACAGGTGGCCCCACCAGGCGGCGAAGAGCCCGATCACCGCCCCGGCAGTCGACGCAACCGCAACCGACGCGAAGGCGACGATGAAGGACTCGCTGATCCCCAGCATCAGGCGGCTGAAGGTATCGCGGCCGAGCAGGTCCGTGCCGAACCAGTAGGTAGCGCTCGGCGGCTTCAGCCGGTCGACGATGAACTGCTTCAGCGGATCATGCGGCGTCAGCCCGACCGCACCCAGCACGGCTAGAATGAGAAAGACCAGGATGATCGCCGCGCCGATCCGGCCGCTTGGGTGCCGCAGCACCGCCTTGAGCAAGCCCATCACTTGCCCCCGAGCCGAATGCGCGGATCGAGCGCCGCATAGGCGAGATCGACGAGGAGGTTCACGACGAGGAAGTTGAAGGCGATGAACAGCACTGCGCCCTGCACCAGCGGATAGTCGCGTTGGCTGATCGCATCGAGCGTCATCCGGCCGAGCCCCGGCAGCGCAAAGATCTGCTCGACGATCACCGCGCCACCCAGCAGGTACCCGAACTCGACGCCACTCAGCGTCACCACCGGGATCAGCGCATTGGGCAGCGCATGCTTCCACACGACGTCACGCTGCGAGGCGCCCTTGCTCCGCGCCGTGCGCACATAATCGTCGCTCAGCACGTCGAGCATGGCCGAGCGCGAGATACGCGTCACCGCCGCAGCGAAGCTGAGACCGAGCGTGATCGCCGGCAGGATCATCTGGCTCAGATTGCCGATCGGATCGACGAACAGCGGGGTGAACGAGCCCATCGCCGGCAGCATGCGGAAGGTCACCGAGAGGAAATAGATCAGCACCAGCCCGACCACGAAGCTCGGCGTCGATTGCCCGAGCATGGCGAACAGCCGGACCACCAGGTCGGAGGGACGATCGGCGCGCGTCGCCGCGAACACCCCGGCCGGGATGCCGACCGCCAGCGAGATCACCATCGACAGCAGCGCCAGCTCGAGCGTCAGCGGAAAGCGCGCGAGGATCACCTCGAGCACCGGCTTGCCGTAGGTCACCGAGATACCGAGATTGCCCTCGAACAGCCCGGCAAGCCAGCGGCCGTATTGCACGAAGATCGGCTGGTCGAGGCCGAAATAGGCGGCCAGCGAGGCCCGCTGCGCGTCGGTGAGCAATCCCGCCTCGGTGCCCAGCATGGCGATGATCGCGTCGCCGGGCACCAGCCGGATGGCAAAGAACACCAGCAGCGATACGCCCAGCAAAACCAGCGGGAACGTCAGCAGCCGTTGCGTGAGATAATTCATGTCGGCTGCACCTGCGCAGGCCAAGGTGAGAGCCCCCGGTCGCGCAGTGATCCTCCACCGCGAAGCGGGGGAGGGGGACCAGCGAAGCTGGTGGAGGGGGCGGCCCCAAACACCGGCGCATCCTGTCGCCTCCTCCCCCGCCTGCGGCGGTCCCCCTCCCCCGTTCCACGGGGGAGGATCACCGAGAGGCCTGTGCGAGATGCCATATGTGATAACCCTGCCTTGAGGTGAGGCGGGCCGTTGGCCCGCCCCAAGCGTTTACTGACCCAGCGTCACCTTGCTCAGCGCGAACAGCAGGTTGCTCGGGTTGATCTCGTAACCCTTCACCGTGCTCAGGTTCGCTGTGTAGGTCACGGTGCTCGAAATCCACACCCACGGGGCCTGCTCGGCGAGACGGGCCTCGAACGCCTGGAAGATCGGCTTGCGCTTGGCGACGTCGGTTTCGACCCGGCCTTCCTGCAGCAGCTTGTCGAGCTCGGGATCACTGAAGTTCGACACCTTCACCAGGTTACCGTCCTTGGTGAAGTAGCGGTTGTACATCGGATAGGGGTCCGGACGGCCGCCGTTCTGCGCCACCGCCATGTCGAAGTCGCCCTTCAGCCACGTGTCGACATAGACCTTGAGGTCCATGGTCTTGATGTTGAGCTTGACGCCGATCGCGGCGAGCTGGCTCTGCAGCACCTGCGCCTCGTTGGCGGCGTAGGGCGGCTCGCCGGTCGCGGCGATCACGTTGACCTCGAAGCCGGCTTCCATGCCTGCTTCCTTCATCAGCGCCTTGGCCTTGTCGACGTCCTGCGTGTAGCAGAACAGCGTCGAGGGGTCGGAGGCATAGGCTTCCATGGTCAAGGGACCGGTGACCTTGCCCTCGCCGATCAGCGCCGTGTCGACGATCTCCTGCCGGTTGACGGCGCAGGAAATGGCCTGCCGGACCTTGAGGTTGTCCATCGGCGGCCGCGACGGGTTCATCTGCAGCACGTTGTAGGCGAGGCCCGGGATGCGGTTGAGCGTCATGCCCTGCTCGCCCGGGATCAGCGTCGCCACCAGTGGGTCGTTGAACAGCGCGAAGTCGGTCTGGTTGGAGCGCATCGAGTCGATGATGGCGCTTTCGCTCGGCAGCACCGAGATGATGATGCCGTCGACGCCGACCTTGCCGCCGGCCCAGTTCGGGTTGGCGCTCAGCACGTCCTTGACGTTCGGATCCCATTGGTCGAGCACGAACGGGCCCGAGCCGATCGCCTTGGTGCCGATGCTGCCATCGGCGATGGCGCTCGCCGGAACGATCGAGGCATTGGTGCCCGACATGGCGACGAGGATCGGCGCGTCGGGCTGGCTCAGGTGGAACACCACGGTCTGCGGATCGGGCGTGTCGATCGAGGCGATCGAGGTGAAGTTGGCCCGCGCCGCCGCGGCGGTCGCTTCGTCGAGCAGGCGCTCGAACGAGGCCTTCACGTCGGCCGAGGTCACCGCATCGCCGGTCGAGAACTTGGCGTTCGGGTCGAGCTTGAAGGTGAGCGTCAGCCCGTCGGCCGAGAATTCCCAGCTGGTGGCGATGGCGGGCGACACGTTGTACTTCGAGTCGAGGCGCACCAGCGGCTCGTAGATCAGCTCGAGCAGGCGCAGCGACGAGAACGCCGTCTGCTTGTGCGGGTCGAGCCCGGTTGCGTCCTGCGACCAGGCCATGCGGAGCGTCGCAGCCTGTACCGGCAGGGCGAAGGCGGTGGTCAGAGTTGCCGCGACGGCAAGGCCGGCGAGCAATCGTTTGGTGTTGGTCCAGTGCATTGTTATCCCTCCTGTTTCAATCTCGGCCCGGTATGCAGCGGAACTCCGGGCCGTCATTCACTGCTAAACTCGTCGCGTCACGCCTCGAGGGCACGACGCAGGAACCCGCCGGCGCCCGCCATGGCCGCGCGCGCGTCCTCGACCTCCTTGCCGGTGAGGATGGTGAGGATCGCCAGCTTCACATCGTTGCCGGTGCGCTCCAGCGCTTCTTCGGCGACCTGCTCGGGGCAGTCGGTCGCCTGCATGACGATGCGCACCGCCCGCGCCAGCAGCTTCTCGTTGCTGGTGCGCACGTCGACCATCAGGTTCTGGTAGGTCTTGCCGATGCGGATCATGCTCGCGGTGGAGAGCATGTTCAGCACCAGCTTCTGCGCCGTGCCCGACTTCAGCCGGGTCGAGCCGGTGACGACTTCGGCGCCGACCAGCGGCGCGATCGAGATGTCGGCGAGGCCGGCAATGGCGGAGTCCGGGTTGCAGGTGAGCCCCACGGTCACCGCGCCGAGCGACTTGGCGTAGTTCAACGCGCCGATGACGTAGGGGGTACGGCCGCTCACCGCGATCCCCACCACCACGTCGCGATTGGTGAGATCGATGGCCCTCAGGTCCGCGGCACCGCCCTCGACACTGTCCTCGGCACCTTCGACCGCGCTGACCAGCGCCCCGAGCCCACCGGCGATCACCCCCACCACCATCGTCGGTGGCACACCGAAGGTCGGGGGGCATTCCGATGCGTCGAGCACGCCGAGCCGTCCGCTGGTGCCGGCGCCGATATAGACGAGCCGCCCGCCCTTGCCGAACGCCTCGACGATCCGGTCGACCGCCTGCGCCACCTGCGGCAGGGTCTTGCCTACGGCCTCGGGCACCAGCCGGTCCTCGGCATTGATGGTCGCGACGATCTCGGGCGTCGCCATCAGGTCGATGCCCATGGTGCGCGGGTTGCGCTCCTCGGAGACCAGCTGCTCGAGCTCGCTCAGCAGCACCCTGCGGTCTCTCACAACGGCGGTCATGGGCGAGTGCTCCCAAGCGATTCGGTGCGTGACATCTGGGCTCCTGAGTGTCTCGGAGGGTAGGAACTCCCTGCTTTCGCTGTCAATGGTTTTCAGTGCGACCGAAGGCGTTGCACTTTTGTTTCGCGTGGGTATGAATGTCGGGATGGGGATTCAGTCGAACATCGAGGCGTCCGCTGCGAGCTTCACGCCGACCATGCGGCGGCTGGCGAAAGCCATTCGCGACAACCCGGCGATCGTCCTCGAAAAGACCATCTCGCAGATCGCCGAAGCCTGCGGCACCTCGGTTGCGTCGGTGGTGCGCTTCTGCCGCGCCGTCGGGGTCAGCGGCTATGCCGAGCTGCGCATGTCGCTCGCCACCGAACTCGGCAAGGAGGCGGCGCAGTTCGGCTCCGGCCTGACGCTCGGCGCCGAAATCGCACGCACCGACACGCTCGAGGAAATGGCCGCCAAGGTCGCCTCGCTCGAAATGCTGGCCATCGAGGAGACGGTGTCGAGCCTCGACTTCAAGACGCTCGAGCGGGTGGTCACGGCGCTCGACCAGGCCGAGCGCATCCTGCTGTTCGGCATTGGTGCCAGCCACTTCGTTGCACAGGACCTGCACCACAAGCTGTTCCGCGTCGGCCGCAACGTCTTCCTGATGGCCGACGCGCACGAGGCCTGGACCGCGGCGCTGATGTCCCCGGCCCACACCGTCGCCATCGGCTTCTCGCATTCCGGCACTACCGCTGACACCGTGCAGTTCCTGAAGCTCGCCAAGGACAACGGCGCGCTGACCGTCGCCATCACCGGCTCGCGCGAATCGCCTCTGGCCCGGGCCGCTGAGGAACGCCTCGTCACCCATGCCCGCGAAAGCACCCTGCGCGCCGGCGCCATGGTCAGCCGTATCGCCCAGCTGGCGCTGGTCGATTGCCTGTTCATGGGCGTCGCCCGGCTGCGCTACGAGCAGACCATCGACGCGCTGAAGCGCACCCGCGACGTCACCCACCCCGAGCAGGCCGTATGACCTCCACCCCCCTCGCCCTGTTCGTCGGTGTTTCCGGCTACGAGCTCACCACCGACGAGATCGCCTTCCTTCGCGACGCGAACCCTTACGGGCTGTTCCTGTTCCGCCGCAACCTCGACAACTCCGAACAGACCCGCCGGCTCTGCGCGCATTTCCGCGAAGTCGTCGGCCGCCCCGACGCGCCGATCTTCATCGACCAGGAAGGCGGCCGCGTTCAGCGCCTCGACAACGGCCACTGGCCGAGCTTCCGCAGCCTCGGCTCCTTTGGCGCGCTGGCGAAAAAGGACCTCGCGCTCGCAAAGCGCGCCCTGCGCCTCTCGACCCGGGCGATGGGCGCTATCATGACCGACCTCACCATCGACAGCGGCACCACGCCGGTGGTCGATCTCGCCCGGCCCGGCACCCATGACGTGATCGGCCAGCGCGCCTTCGGCGACGATCCGGAGCTGGTGGTGACCCTCGCCCGCGAGGTCATCGACGGCATGCTCGAAGTCGGCGCCCTGCCGATCATGAAGCACATCCCGGGCTATGGCCGGGTGACGGTCGACCCGCATTTCGACTGCCCGGTCGTCGACGCCACGCGCGACGACCTCCGGGCCACTGATTTCCAGCCGTTCGTCGCGCTGAAGGACACGCCCTGGGCCATGGTCGCCCACCTGATCTTCACCAAGATCGACGCCGAGCGCGCGGCCTCGGTTTCGCCCGACGTCTACGCTCTGATCCGCGACGACATCGGCTACGACGGCGTGCTGATCACCGATTGCCTCAGCATGGAGGCGCTGAAGGGCACGCCGGCCCAGCGCGTCGCCGCCGCCCTCGACGCCGGTTGCGACATCGCGCTGCTGACCCAGGGCGGCCTCGAGGCCAGTATTTCGGCAGCCAGCGGCGCCCGCCCGCTAGCTGGGCAAACGCTTGAACGAATCACGCGCGCAACGCGCAAACGCGGTAACCTTCGCGTGGATGCCACTGCACTCCACGCCGAAGTCGAAGGGATTTTTCGGGAGAACGGCCTCGCCTGAAGGCGGCGCCGCGACAAAGAGGAGACTGGAAGTGTTAAAGAGCAAGGTGATTGCGGCCACCGCCCTGGCGCTGGCTTTGACGGCGCCGGCGAGCGCTCAGACGGTGCTGACCATCAGCTCCGAGCAGACCACGACCTACGTGCGCAACTTCAACCCGTTCAACCAGACGTCGGCGCGCGCCACCACCAAGGACTTCATCTACGAGCCGCTGGCGATCTTCAACCGCCTCGCCGGCGCCAAGTGGGAGTACCGGCTGGCCGAGAGCTTCGAGCTGGCCGACGACCTCAAGTCGATCACCTTCGTGCTGCGCGACGGGCTGAAGTGGTCCGATGGCCAGCCGCTCACCGCCGATGACGTGGTCTTCACCTACGACAACCTGAAGAAGTTCCCGGCGCTCGACTTCAACTCCGTGGGCAAGCTGATGGAGTCGGTGGAAAAGGTCGACGCGCGCACCGTGCGCTTCCACCTGCTCCAGCCCAATTCGCTGGTCGCCACCACCATCGTCGCCATGCCGATCGTGCCCCAGCACATCTGGAAAGATGTCGCCGATCCGGCGACCTTCGCCAACGAGAACCCGGTCGGCTCCGGCCCGATGACCGAGATCAGCCGCTTCACCCCGCAGGTCTACGAGCAGTGTCGTAACCCTAATTACTGGGACGCGGCGAGCCTCCACATCGACTGCATCCGCATGCCGCAGCTCGCCGACAACCCGCAGGTGCTGGCGGCGCTCGTCGATGGCACGCTGGACTGGGCGACCAGCTTCGTGCCCGATATCGACAACACCTTCGTCGCCAAGGACCCGGTGAACAACCACTACTGGTTCCTCCCCTCGAGCCTCGTTGCCTTCACGCTGAACCTCGAAACGCCGGACGCCAACAACAAGAAGGCGTTCACCGACGTCAACTTCCGCCGCGCCGTTTCCATGCTGATCGACCGCCAGTCGATCATCGACATCGCCGGCTACGGCTATCCGGTGATCAACGAAGACCCGGCCATGCTGGGCTCGTTCTACAAGGCCTTCGGCAACCCTGAGGTGGTCACCCAGTTCGGCCAGTACGGCAAGTTCGACCTCGAGGCGGGCAAGGCGCTGCTCGACAAGTCGGGCTATGTCGACAAGGACGGCGACGGTTTCCGCGACAATGCCGACGGTACCCCGATCGCCATCGACATCGAGATCCCCAACGGCTGGACCGACTGGATCGACGCCGTGCAGATCGCGCTCGAGTCGCTGAAGGCGGCCGGGCTCAACGTGAAGATGTCGACCCCCGAGGAATCGGTCTGGGCCTCCGATCTGATCGACGCCAAGTACTCGATGTCGCTCAACGCCATCGCCTCGGCGGCCAACCCTTACTTCCCCTACATCCGCTCGTTCAACCCGGCCGATTTCGGCAAGAGCCGCACCTCGGCGCAGCGCTGGACCGACCCGACGGTGGTCGAGATGCTGAACAAGTACACCCAGGTGAAGGACCCGGCCGAGCAGAAGTCGATCATGGACGCCATCCAGCTCAAGGTGGCCGAGGCCATGCCGGTGATCCCGGTCTACAACAGCCCGTCCTTCTACCAGTACAGCACCAAGCGCTTCACCGGCTGGGCCAGCGCCGACAACCCGATCACCTCGCCGGTGGTCTCCAACGCCAACCCGGGCCGCCTGCTCCAGCTCCTGGCCCTGCGTCCGGTCGCGCAGTAACCGACGTCAACGAGGGCGCGCCAGCCGCGCCCTCGTTCCCGCCACCCGATAAGCACGAGAACCAATGGCCTTCCTGCTCCGCCGAGTGGTGTTCTATCTGGCGGCCTTCATCGCTGCGGCAACCATCAACTTCTTCCTGCCGCGCCTGATGCCGGGCGATCCGATCCAAAAGATGTTCGCCGGCGCCGGCTCCGACCTGTCGCTCGAGAACCTCAACGCGCTGAAGCTCACCTTCGGCTTCATCGACGCCCCGATCGGCGAGCAGTATCTGGCGTATCTCAAGAGCGTGTTCACCGGCGATCTCGGCCGCTCGATCCGCTTCTACCCGCTGCCGGTCACCGACCTGCTCGGTCGCGCCCTGATCTGGACCGTCGGCCTCGTCGGCACCGCCACCATCGTCGCCTTCACCTTGGGCACGCTGCTCGGGGTGATGGCCGCCTGGCGCCGCGGCACGCGGTTCGACACCGTCATCTCGCTGCTGTCGATCTTCTCTAGTTCGGTGCCTGCGGTCGTGGTCTCGCTGATCACTCTCTTCGCCTTCGGCTACACGCTGGGCTGGTTCCCCAACGGTTACGCTGCCGACCCGATGCTCGATCCCGCCTTCAACTGGGGCTACGTCGTCAGTGTGCTCTATCACGGCACCCTGCCGATGCTGACCATGGTGATCGTACTGACCGGCGGCTTCGCCGTGACCATGCGCAACAACATGATCAACCTGCTCGGCGAAGACTACATCGTCATGGGCCGCGCCAAGGGCCTTTCCGACCAGGGCGTGATGCTCTGGTACGCCGCCCGCAACGCGCTGCTGCCCACCGTCTCCGCCCTCGCCATCTCGCTCGGCGCCGTGCTCGGCGGCTCGCTGGTCACCGAGGTGGTGTTCAACTACCCCGGCATGGGCAACACGCTCTACCAGGCCATCCTCGCCCGTGATTACCCGGTGATCCAGGGCGCGCTGCTGATCATGACCGCCGCCATGCTGGTCGCCAATTTCGTCGTCGATTTGAGCTACGTGCTGCTCGACCCACGCCTGAAGCGGGCCTGACGCCATGAAGCTCCTCTCCCAGCTGCTGCACAACAAAAAGGCCCTCGTCGGTGTGGCGATCCTCGCGATCGTCATCCTCGTCGCCATCTTCGCGCCGCTGCTCACCGAGTACAGTCCGACCCAGCGTGTCGGCCGGCCGCACCAGCCGCCTTCCACCGACCACCTCCTCGGCACTACCCGGCTCGGCTACGACGTCTTCACCCGGCTGCTGCATGGCGCCCGCATCTCGCTCGCCGTCGGCTTCGGCGCGGGGCTGCTGATTACCGTGATCGGCACCGTCCTCGGCATCATCGCCGGCTACAAGGGCGGCGTGGTCGACGAGGTCATCACCTTCCTCACCAACATGGTGCTGGTGATCCCCAACCTGCCGCTGCTGCTGGTGCTGGCCGCCTTCATCGGCCAGGCGAGCCCCCTGGTCATCGCCGTCATCCTCGGCTTCACCTCCTGGGCCTGGGGCGTCCGCGTCACCCGCTCGGAGACGCTCTCCATTCGGCAGCGCGACTTCGTCAAATCCGCCGAGATGTTAGGGGAGCCCGGCTGGCGCATCATGGCGTTCGAGATCTTCCCCAACCTGATCTCGATCGTCGGCATCAACTTCATCGGCAGCGTGCTGTTCGCCGTGATTACCGAGGCGACGCTCGAATTCCTCGGGCTGGGCGATCCCAACACCGTCTCCTGGGGCATCATGCTCTACAACGCCCAGAACGCCTCGGCGCTCTCGGTCGGGGCCTGGTGGGACATCCTCACCCCCTGCGTGGCGCTCGCAGTGCTCGGCCTCGGCCTCGCGCTGATCAACTTCGCCATCGACGAGATCGCCAACCCGCGGCTCAGGACCGGCGGGATGCTGGCCCGCTGGACCGGTCTGATCCGCCGCGGGGAGGGCAAGCTGTGAGCGATCCCGTCCTGTCGATCCGCAACCTCACCATCGACTACATCGGCGCGACCAGCGACTTCCACGCGGTCAAGAACGTCAGCTTCGACATCGGCCGCAGCGAGTTCTTCGGGCTCGCCGGCGAGAGCGGCTGCGGCAAGAGCACCATCGCCTTCGCCGTCAGCCGCCTGCACCGCCCGCCGGCGCTGATCCGCTCCGGCAGCCAGATCCTCCTCAACGGCCGCGACGTGCTCGGTCTCGGCGATGCGGCGCTGAAGGAGATGCGCTGGCGCGAGGTAGCGATGGTGTTCCAGAGCGCCATGAACTCGCTGAACCCGGTGCTGACCATCGAGCGCCAGTTCTACGACGTGCTGAAGACCCACACCGGCATGTCGCGCTCCGCCGCCCGCGCCCGTGCCGCCGAGCTGCTGGCGCTGGTCGATATCCCCGCCGACCGGCTCTCCGCCTATCCGCACCAGCTGTCGGGCGGCATGCGCCAGCGCGTCGTCATCGCCATCTGCCTCGCGCTCAACCCAAAACTGCTGATCATGGACGAGCCGACCACGGCGCTCGACGTGGTGGTGCAGCGCGAAATCCTCGAGCGCATCCACAAGCTGCGCCAGGAACTCGGCTTCTCGGTGCTGTTCATCACCCACGATCTCGCCCTGATGGTGCAGGTTTCCGACCGCATCGGCATCATGCTCGAAGGCGAACTGGTCGAGGTCAACGACGCGCAGGCGATCTATCGCAACCCGCAGCACGACTACACGCGAAAGCTCTGGGCCTCGATCCCGCGCCTCACCGGCGCCCGCATCGCCGAGGTCGCGACGAAATGACCGACAGCGCCCCCATCCTCGCCCTCGACAATGTCTCGAAGGTCTTCCACCGCGGCGGCAGCACCGTCCACGCGGCGCGCGCCGTGTCGTTCGCGCTGCACCCGGGCCGGACCCTCGCGCTGGTCGGCGAATCCGGCTCCGGCAAGACCACCGCCGCCCGCCTGATCATGCGCGAATACCGGCCCGACGAAGGGCGGCTGCTGTTCCGCGGCGCCCCCATCGAGGGCAGCGCCGTCCGTGACATGCAGGCCTATCGCAGCGCCGTGCAGATGGTGTTCCAGGATCCGTTCTCGTCGCTCAACCCGGTCCACACTATCCGCTACCACCTCGAGCGGCCGATGCGCCTGCACCAGCCCAACCTCAAGGGCGCAGCGCGAGCGGCCGCCATCGCCGAAGTGCTCACCCGGGTGAAACTCGACCCCGCGCTGATCCTGCCGAAGTATCCGCACGAGCTGTCGGGCGGCCAGCGCCAGCGCATCTCCATTGCCCGCGCCCTCGCCGTGAACCCCGAGGTGATCATCGCGGACGAGCCCACCTCGATGCTCGACGTCTCGGTTCGGCTCGGCATCCTGAACCTGCTCAACGACATGAAGCGCCAGCTCGGCCTCGCGGTGCTCTACATCACCCACGACATCGCCACCGCCCGCTACGTCGCCGAGGACATCATGGTGATGTATGCCGGCCAGATCGTCGAATGGGGCGACACCGAGAGCGTGCTGAGCAACCCGCAGCACCCCTACACCCGCCTGCTGCTTTCCGCCGTCCCCGACCCAGACCGCCGCTTCGGCGACACCCGCTTCAGCGACGAACTCGGCCGCATCGACGTGATCCGCCGCCAGTCCGCCATCGCCCAGCCCGAAGTGCGCGAGGTCGCCGCCAACCACTTCATCCGCCCGATGCCGGCCTAGAGCCGCCGATACCCCGTCGGCTCGCCGCCGCCGCGGCTAATGGTGCGCGCCACTGCCTCGGCCAGCGGCTCGATCACCACGGCCATGTAGAAGGCGTTGGCGTGAACGATGTCGGTCGCGCTGGTCATGGCAGCCACGTGTCCACGCCAGAACACCAGATCGCCGCGCTTGAGCGCGCTGGCCTCGACCGGCGTACCCATCGCCGCCTGCTGATCGCTGTCGCGCGGAAAATCGCGGCCGCTGGCACAGAGCGCCTGCTGCACCAGCCCGGAGCAATCGAGCCCCAGGCTCTCCCGCCCTCCCCACTGATAAGGCGTGCCGACAAACCGCTCCGCCACCGCCACGAAATCCGCCGCGGCCTCGCCGACCGGCGCCAGATGCTCCTCGACGATCCAGCCGCCCGAGCTCTTCACGAACCGCCCCTCGCGCCCCTCTTCAGCCACCAGCGCATTCATCGAATAGAGCCCCACCGGCGCCGCCTTGATGCTCGGCGCGCTGAACCCATAGGTCCTGAGTGCCCGCACCGTATGCGTCGGCGCCGCCCCCGGCGCCGTCAGCGCGTCGGCCGCGACATACCCCACATAGCCATCCCGCTTCGCCTGCCCGAAGGCCCAGCCATCGGCCTCGTCCAGCACCTCGAACAGCTCGCCGAATAGCAGCTGATCGAGCTGCTCGGCGCTGGCCGACGGCTCCCGCCGCAACGCAGCAGAGGGCACCCGCGCCTGCCGCGCGATCGTCTCGACATAGTGTTCAGCCGGGACAACGCCCTCCAGCGCCCGCGCAGCAATCCCGTCACGGGCCAGTGTCAGTCGCGGATCGAGCAAAGCAGTATTCCGATAGATGGTGGGGGAAGCGTAAGGCTAGCCCGCCAACCGCCATCTGTCACCGCCGGCCGCCTAGTCGTACGTATCTTCCTCGGCCCCGGCGCTGATGAACCCCGCGGCGCCCGGCATCTCGTGCCCGTCATCCTTGGTCGCCGGCTTCACCGGCTTGTCCTTGGACTTCTGCGCCTCGTCATGCTTGCCGTGGCCGGCCGCCGCGTCCTTCTTCGAAGCCTTGTGCTTGTCGCTCATGGCGTCCTCCTGTCGCTGGGAGGAGAACGCGCCAGCGCGTCTTTGGTGCCGTGCCCCTATCGCCCGAGCGCTGCCTGTTCCGAGGTGATCCTGTCCATCAGCGGATCGAGCTCCATGTTGACCGGCGCGTCCGCCGCCAGCCGCTGTTTCAGGAAGCCGATCGACTCCTCCAGCACCTCGTCGAGGTTCTCCGGGCATTTGAAGTCGCCGGCGACCCGCTTCACCTTGGAATTGTCGAACAGCGCCGACCAGGTCTTGTCGCCGATCAGCGGCCCTTCCCAGGCCTTGTTGTAGGCGACCAGCGTATCCGACGGCACATGCACAATCTTCGGCGTCAGCCCGACACCGCGCCCGATCGCCTTGTAGATATCGTCCCAGCTGTAGCCGCGGTCCGAGGTGATGTGGAAGATCTCGCCCATCGCCCCGCCCTTGCCGAACAGGTTCACGAACGGCACCGCGAAATCCCGGCTCCGCGTCAGCGTCCACGGCGAGGTTCCGTCGCCGGCGACGATCACCGGCTTCCCCTGCTGCATGCGGCGGATGACGATATCGCCCTCGCCCATCATCGTCGGCAGCCCGGTGCGCACCGTGTGGCTCGGTCGGACGATCGTCCATGGCAGGTCCTTCGCACTCGCCAGCATCGCCTCGCAGGCGATCTTGGCCTCGCTATACCCCCAGTACGGGTTCACCGCCGGGGTCTTCTCGGTGATGATGTAGTGCCGTGCCGGCTTCTCGTAGACCGAAGCCGACGAAATGAAGATGTATTGCCTGGTGTTCCCCGCGAACGTCGCGATGTCCTCTGCCATCTGCTCGGGCGTGAACACCATGAACTGCGCCACCACGTCGAACTGCATGGCGCCGAGCTTCCGGTACGACGCCGGATCCTTCATGTCCCCGACAATCGAGGTCACCCCCTTGGGCAACGCCGCATCCCGCTGCCCCCGGTTAAAGACGCTGACCTTGTGCCCCTGAGCCACCGCAAACTCGACGCACGGCAACGAAATCTGCCCGGTGCCGCCAACGAACAACACGCTGAGACTCATGAAATCCTCCTCCAGGTGATGAGCGTACGTCATCATCAGCGCGTTGCGATTTCAACGCGCCATAGGAACGATAGTGCGCCGGCCAGGCTCAGTCCCGCTTCACCTTGCGGATCGCCCCCGCCTGCGGATCGTAGCCCCGCGCCGCGAGGACGAACGCCACCGCTGCGCAGCCGGCCACCACGCCGAGCGAGGTGAGGTTCAGCTGGCCGTACATGGCGAAGCGGATCAGCTCTACCGCGTGGGTGAAGGGGTTCGCGACGCTCAGCCAGTAGACGATCTCCGCCCCGGATTCGCGCAGCTTCCACAGCGGGTAGAGCGCCGAGGAGAGAAAGAACATCGGGAACACCACGAAGTTCATCATCCCGGCAAAGTTCTCGATCTGCGGCGTGTAGACCGAGACGAGCAGCCCGATCGAGCCCAGCATCAGGCCGGCGAGGATGATCGCCGGGATGGCGGTGAGATAGCCGAAATCCGGCACGCCGTAGCCGACCAGTCGCGCGACGATCAGGAACGCATAAGCCTGCAGCAGCGCCAGGATCGTCGCGCCGGTGATCTTGGCGAACAGCAGGAAGCCGCGCGGCAGCGGCGTCACCAGCATCACCCGCATGACGCCAGCCTCGCGGTCATAGACCATCGACAGTGCCGACTGCATGCACTGGAACAGGATGACGATCCCCACCAGCCCCGGCAGGATGTACTCCTGGTACGGCGTATAGGTCTGGTACGGCGGCACGATCGAGACGCCGAGCAGGTCGTGCAGGCCCGTGGCGAAGACGATCAGCCATAGCGCCGGCCGCACCAGCGCCGAGAGTAGCCGCTCGGTCTGGCGCAGGAACTTGGCGATCTCCCGCCAGGTGATGGCGTAGACCCCCAGCCACAGGTGCTGCGCGCTTACTGACACTTGTGCTCCGGTTCATCCGTGCCCAGCGTGTCGAGCACGTTGGTCTGGTGCAAAAACCCCTCGAGCGGCGCCTCGGCGATCACCGCATTATGCGTCGCGAGCACGATCGGGAACCGCATCTGCCCATCCCACGGCCGGAAATTGAGCTGCACGCCCTTGGCGCCGTCGATCTTCAACCTGTTGCCGCGGATGTAGTCGGCGGTCTTCTGGTACTCGCCGGTGCGGGCTTTCGCATACGCCGTGACGATGGCCTTGACCGCGATCCAGCTCGACCAGTCCTGCCCCGTCATCCGGCGGCCATCCGTCAGCGTCTCGAAGCGCGAGGTGACCTGGGTCGAACCATCGCGGTCCCAGCTCCACTGCCACTCCGAGGCGACAAGCCCGGTCGAGCCCACCACCAGCCGCGGCAGCTGCGTGTCGTACGGCAGGTAGCGCGAGAACTCGCCCTGGTGGTCGGCGACGAACACCACGTCATAATCGGCATTGCCGGTGATCAGCAGCGAATTGTTCCGCTCGCGGTTCGCCGGGTCGGTGGCAAGGGTGAACTCGCGCTCGTCGACAATGTTGAAGCGCTGTCGCTCGGCCGAGGCGCGGAACGCCGCTGCCATCGACTTATCGCGAGCTTCCGCCCCCACCAGCATCAACACCTTGGTCCAGTTGCGGGTACGCAGCAGCTGCACCAACGCATCCGACAACATGCGATCCGAAGCAGCGGTGTGCAGCAGGTTCGGGTAGCAACGGGCCCTGAGGTAATCCTCCGGCGCCGTGGCGTTCACCAGCGTCACCGGCTGGTCTTTCGTCGCCGCGGCCACCTGGTCCACCAGCTCAGCCGGCAGGTCGAGGATGATGAACTGCTCGCCGCCGGCCGCCATCTCGCCGACCTTGGCAATCAGCGTCGCCGCGTCGGTCCCCTCTTGGTGATCCAGCACCACCTGCTGGTCCACCGCGTCCGACACCACCTTCATCTCGGCGACACCCATCGTCGCCCCGTCGATCGGGTTACCGCCCGGCGCGACCTCGATGCGCGTATAGACGAGGTCGGGGTGGTAGCGCGGATCGTCCTTGAGCCCCAGGTAGCCGATCTTCACTTCGGCAGAAAAGGCGGCGCCGCTCAGGAGCAGCGACGCCGCCAGGGGGAGGAGCCCGAAGAACGTCCTAGTCATCGATCACCACCGAATGCGGCACGCGTCCGACCGGCACCGACTGGATCGGCTTCATCGAAGCCATGTCGATCACCGTGATGTCGTCCGAGAGCCCGTTGGCCACATAGGCCCGCGTCTCATCGCTCGAAAGATCCACCGACCAGGCGCGCTTGCCGACAAGCACATATTGCAGCACGTCGTGAGTCTTGCCGTCGATGATGACGACGTGGTTGGCGCGGCCGAGGCTGAGCAGAATCTTCGAGCCGTCCTTGGTCACCGCCATCCCCACCGGCGTCACGTCTTCCTCGCGGAAGCCGGGCGGCACGAAGATCAGGCTGTCGCCCTTGATCTCGTTGGTGGCCGTATCGATGATGTAGATCTCCGATGAGAGCTCGCAGCTCACCCACAGCTCGGCCTGGTCCGGCGTCAGGATGAAGCGGCGCGGCCGCGTGCCGACGAGGATGTTCTTGGTCACGGCCCCGGTCGCCGTGTCGACCACATGCACCATGTCCGCGACTTCCGAGGTCACATACGCCGTCTTGCCGTCCGGCATGACCAGCACGCCCTCGGGCTCGGCGCCGGTCGGGATGTCCTGGATGGAGACGCGCGTCGCCATGTCGATCGCCTCGAGCCGGCTGTCCTCTTCGTTGCTGACGTAGATCACCTTCTCGTCCGGCGAGAACGCGAACACCTCAGGCGATGGCCCGGTCGGGATCGAGTCCACCACCTCCAGCGTCGCCACATCAATCACGTCGATCGCGTCATCGTCACCGCAGGCAACGTAGAGCAGCTCCTTGGCGGCATTGAAGTGCATGTCGCGCGGCCGACGCGAGGTGGCGATGCGCTTCACCACCGCCAGCGCCTGGTCCAGCACCACCACTTCGTTGCCCTTCTCGGTGGAGACGAAAATCATCCCCGTACCCTTGGCGACGGCACGCGGCACCGCGCTCGCCGCCATCAGCGCCGCCGCCGTCGCGACGAATGTGCGTCGGGTGAACCTCATTTGACGATGAACTTCCCCTTGAGCCCACGGTTCTCATAACCCGGCACGTAAATCTCGTACTCGCCCGGCCGGATCGGCACGAAGGTGATGTTGAAGGTGCCGGCGTCGTCGAACTCCACCGAATAGAGCCCGTAGCTCTTCACCTCGAGGTCGTTGACGACGATCTGGTTGATCCACGAATTGCGGAACAGCTCCGGTGCCACCACGGCGATCTCCTCGTTGCCGTCCGAGGTGATGTCGAGCTTGTAGTATTTGCCGGTTTCGAGCTCCCACACGTCCTGCGAGAACTTCAGGTCCACCGTGTTGATCTCAAGCGTCAGGTCGGTGCCGTTGGCCGCGAGATTGCCCTCGGCATGCGCCACGCCGGTGAGCAGCAGAGCGGCGGTCGCAGCGACGAGAAATGTCTTCATTCTGGCGGGCCCCCATAGGCAGTTTCGATCAGCATTATCGCAATTTACAATCTGCTTTCCCGCAGGGTGCCAGCAACCTCCGCGCGTCAATACATGATATAGCCAAGCCCAATGATCCCGGGTGCTAGCGCTGCACTCACCACTGCTCTTGACGCGTTCCGCGGGAGGAACCATGCGCAAAATTCTACCGGCCGTTCTGCTGGGTTTGACCCTGATGATCGGCTCCGTTTCGGCTGCCTTCGCCCAGCATGGCGAACCCGAAAAACTGTCGCTCGGCGTGCAGGCCACCGGCACGGTCAAATGGGAGCTCGCCGCCATGCAGGCGCTCGAGCTCGACAAGAAGCATCACCTGAAGCTGGACATCCGCGATGTCGCCGACAGCAAGGCCGGGCAGATCGCGCTGCAGGCCAAGGAAGTCGACGTCATCCTGTCCGATTTCGTCTGGGTGTCGATCCAGCGCCAGCAGGGCAACATGGTCACCATGGTGCCGCACTCGCTCACCGTCGGCGGTCTGATGGTCGATCCGGCCGCCGGCATCGCCACGGTAGCCGACCTCAAGGGCAAGACCCTCGCCGTCTCCGGCAGCCCGGTGGACAAGAGCTACGTGATCCTCGCCGCCTATTACAACAAGCTCACCGGCGGTAACCTCACCGAGGAAGCCGAGGCCAAGTTCGGCGCCCCGCCGCTGGTCAACGAGCTGATCACCGGCGGCCAGGCCCAGGCGGCGCTCAACCTCTGGAACTGGAACTCGCGCGCCAAGCTGGCGGGGAAGACCGAACTGATCTCGGTCGCCGCCATGCTGAAGGACCTCGGCGTCTCCGAAACCCCGCCGCTGCTCGGCTGGGCCTTCTTCGACGAAACCGGCCGCGAGAAGAAAGCCGCCATCAAGGGTTTCCTCGACGCCAGCTTCGAGACCAAGAACGCGCTGCTCACCGACGATGCGCTGTGGGACAAGATCCGCGACGTGATGAATGTCGGCGATGACGACAAGCTGTTCACCCAGCTGCGCGACGACTATCGCGCCGGCATCGTCACCAAGTATGCCGCCTCCAACATGCAGCCGGCCGAGGAATCCTTCGCCGTGATGGCCAAGTTCGGCGGCCCCGACGTGGTCGGCGATGCGACCGAGCTGGCCGATGGCACCTTCTGGAAAGGCTATCGCAAATAGCCGTTGAACTGCGCGACGGCAGCACCGCAGCCGTAACCTCCGACAACCAGCAGCAGCGCGCGGCGCGGCGAGGGTTTCCCCTCGAACTCGCCGGCCTGCTGCTGCTTCTGGCTGCATGGCAGGTCCTCGCCATGCTGTTCCCGTCGCGCCTGTTCCCCACCCCAATCGATGTCGGCGCCCATGTCTGGACGCTGGCGACCACGGGCAAGCTCCTGCCCGATCTTACGAAGACCCTCACCCGCGCCGTCATCGCCTTCGTCATCGCCATGGCGCTCGGCACCGCCATCGGCATCGGGCTCGGCCGCTCGCGCGCCGCCGACCGGTTGTTCTCGGCTTTCGTCGTCGTCGGCCTCAACGTCCCGGCGATCGTCATTGCCATCGTGCTCTACATCTGGCTCGGGCTCACCGAGTTCGCGCTGATCCTCGCCGTGGTGCTCAACAAGCTGCCGCTGGTCATTGCCACCATCCGCGAGGGCGTGCGCAGCTTTGATCCGGCCTATGACGATCTCGGCCGCGCCTTCCGCATGCCGTTCCTGCGCCGGCTGCGCCTGATCTCGATCCCGCAACTGATGCCGTTCGTCCTCGCCGCCGCCCGCACCGGCCTGAGTCTGATCTGGAAGATCGTCCTCGTCTTCGAGGTGCTGGGCTCCGATGGCGGCGTCGGCTTTCGCATCTCGGTGTTCTTCCAGTTCTTCGACATCAAGGGCATCTTCGCCTACACCACCGCCTTCATCCTCGTGGTGTTCATCTTCGAGTACCTGATCCTCCGCCCGCTCGAGCGGCGGGTGCTGAGCTGGCGGCAGCCACGATGACCGGTCCCCGTCTCGATATCGCCGTCGACGGCAAGCGCTTCGATGTCCTGCCCGAGCCCCTGCTCGAGCGCTTCGACCTCGTGGTCGCGCCCTCGTCGGTGGTGGCGCTGGTCGGGCCCTCCGGCGTCGGCAAATCCACCCTGCTCCGCATGGTCGGCGGCATCGACACGCTGTTCTCGGGCACGGTCCGCGTCGATGGCGTCCCGGCCGCCGAGGCGCCGCCCGCCGGCTTCGTGTTCCAGGACGCCCGCCTCCTCCCCTGGCTCACCGCGCTCGGCAACATCCGCGCCGTCCGCCCCGAGACCACCGAGGCCGAAGCCACCGAAATGCTGCGTCGCGTTGGGCTCGGCGGCTTCGAGCACTACTTCCCGCACGAACTGTCCGGCGGCATGCAGCGACGCGTCGCGCTGGCCCGCGCCTTCTCGGTCAATCCGCGCCTCCTGCTGCTCGACGAGCCCTTCGTCTCGCTCGACCGCACCCTGGTGCGCGAGATGGAAGAGGTGCTGTTCGCGCTGATCGAGACCAGCCGCCCCACCGTGCTGCTGGTCACCCACCTGCCCGAGGACGCGGCGATGCTGGCCGACCGCGCCATCGTGCTCGCCGGCCGCCCGGCCCGCATCGCCGCCGACTACCGCTTCGACATCCCGCGTGGCCAGCGCAGCCGCGAGCAGCGCGACGCCATCGCCAGCCAGATCGCCGCCTCCGTCGCCACCAAGGAGCTCGCCGCCCCATGACCGAGCCCGTCCTCGCGCTCACCGACGTCAGAAAATCCTACGGCAGCAACGAGGCGCTGAAGGGCGTCTCGCTCTCGATCGCCCCCGGCGAGATCGTCGGCCTGCTCGGCCCCAATGGCGCCGGCAAATCCACCCTGTTCCAGATCTGCTCCGGCCTCTTCTCGCCCGATGGCGGCGAGGTCAGCCTGTTTGGCATGGCCTACAAGGAGAGCGCGTCCGAAATCCTGAAGCGCCTCGGCGTCGTCTTCCAGTCGCGCTCGCTCGATCTCGACATGAGCGTCCGCGCCAACCTGAAATTCCACGGCAACCTGTTCGGCCTCTCCGGCAAGCTGCTGAGCAAGCGCATCGACGCCGCGGCGCAGTTGTTCGAAGTCACCGACCTCATCGACAAACCGGTCCGCACCCTCTCCGGCGGCAACCAGCGCCGCATCGAGATCGTCCGCGCCCTGCTCAACCTTCCCGACCTGCTGCTGATGGACGAGCCGTCCGTCGGCCTCGACCCCACCACGCGAAAACTGCTCGGCCAGCACATCCGCGCCGTCCGCGACCAGCACCAGGTCTCGATCCTCTGGGCCACCCACCTGGTCGAGGAAGTCGAACACGCCGACCGCATCGCCCTGATCGTCGCAGGGAAGATCATCCGGGTGGGAACACCCGCGGAGATCATCGCCGCTGCGGGGGCCGAAAATCTCACCAACGCATATATCAAGCTGACGGGCGCAAAGCCGGTGGCCGCAGCCGCCTCAGACTGACCGCCCCCTACCGATAATTCCGCGGATCCGTCTTCCTGAACTCCCACGGCGCATCGATCTTGGCGCCCGGCTGGAACATCCCGATTGCCGCCGCCTTGGCTTCGTCTTCCTGCGCCATGTAGTCGTCGCCCTGATCGATGAACGCCCGCGCCATGCCGAGCCGCACCAGTTCGGCGCCGACATCCTTGCCTGCCGACGTGCAGACACCATAGCGCCGGTTGAACTTGTCCGGCTCGCCCGGCGTCAGCGTGCAGCTCGCTTCGCCCGACGCAAGCAGCTCGCCCAGCGCCTGCCGCGCCGCGCCGTAGCAATCCCACAACAGGTCGCCGACGTAGCACTTCTGCGGCCGTTCCGGCGCGTCCACCGCCCACAGGATCACCCGCTGCTTTTCCACCATGATGATGTCGGCATCGACCACCTTGGCCGCCCCGCTCACCACCTCCTGCGCCATCGCGCCCGACGTAGCCAGTGTCAGCACCAGGACGGCGAGGCTCAGTCTCATGCCCATCATTCGGCCCCCTGTACCCGCCCGTCCGGCAGGATGTTGCGTGTCGTCGTCGCGGCGGCGAACTGCTCGAGCTTCAGCTTGGCGCGGGTGAAACGGTTGTCGCTGAGCACCGCGCCGGCGAAGTTCGCGTTGTTGAGCTCGGCGCCATAGAAATCGGTCAGCGAGATCGTCGCATCCTTGAAACTCGCCCCCGGCCCCGTCACCTGCAGGAACCCGGCGCTGGTGATCGTCGTGCCGTCGAACTTCGTCCGCCCGACGCTCGCCTTCTCGAAATTGGTCCGCTCCAGCGAGGCGCCGGTGAGGTCGGCATTGTTGAGCCGCACCTCCTTCATCACCGCCCAGTCGAGGTCCGCGCCGCTGAGGTCGGCGCCGGTCAGCCGCGCATGCTGCATGCGCGTCGCCGTCAGGTCGGCCTTGCCGAACTTCGCGCCCGACAGCTGGGCCTCGTAGAACATCGCGTCCTTGAACTTGCCGCCGCTGAGATCGGCGCTGCCGAGGTCGGCGAGGTTGAAGTTCGCCCCTTCCGCCGTCACTCCTGCGAGCTTGGCACCCTTGAGGTTGGCGCGGTGAAAGCTGGCGTTCGTCAAGTTCGCACCGGTCAGGTCCACTCCAGCTAGGTTCGCCTTCTTGAAGCTCTCGTTGCTGAGATCGCAGCCACGGCACTCGGTGCGCGCGCCGCTTCTGAGCTCGTCCGCCGGGCTGGCGAAGGCCGCACTCGGCAACATCACCAGCAGCGCCAACAGCGCCATGCGCATCGCGCCTCTCCTCATCGCACCGGCCTCGTGTCCGGTTCGTAGGGCTTCTGCACCACCTCGAGCCGCGTTGCCGACTGGAAGTAGTTCTTGTTGACCTGCTGCGTCTCGAGGTTGATCGAGCTCTGCCCCTTCTTGCGGAAATAGGTCGCCTCGAGCCGCATCCGCGCTTCCCCTTCCGGGCTGTCGGCGGTGCAGATCTCGTGCACGAAGATCTTGCCCACCGGCAGCTGCCCGTCGGCCGGCGGCAGGTCCTCGCAGCTCTGCGCCCAGCGGCCGTAGCGTGACTTGAGGTTGCGCGACAGCGTCACCGCCACCCGCCGCTCGCGGTCCGCCGCCCGCTCGTCGGTCACCACCCGGATGCCCCGGGCGATGCCGCCCGCATCGATCAGCACCGAGAACACCACCGGGTGGGCATAGATCGAGTTGCCGCCCTGCATGACGCGATACTCCGCCTCCAGCGCCTTGGCGATGTAGTCGGCCTCGTCGTCATTGGTGAAATACACCTCGTGCAGCCCCGACGCCTCGGCCGGGCACTTCTCGAACTCCGAAAAGTCCTTGAGCGGCGTCGACGGCGGTCCGCCATTGGTGCCGCAGGCGATCTCGGCGATCTCCTTGGGCGGCACCTGGCTGATCGGCTCGCCGAACCTGATGTCCCAGATCGTGTACTTGGGCACCAGGTTGACGTCGAACTGCGCCGGCGCGGGCGTTGCCGCCAGCGCTGCCAGCGCCCCGATAGCGAGCGGCAACAGGCCGATCCGCATCGCTTACTTCTTCAGGAAAGCGCAGGCCTTCTCGGCCGAAGCGCCGAAGTAGAACGCGCAATCGTCGTACGTCGCCTTGGGCTTTCCCTGGATGTGGGTCTGGATGTAGGCGACGAGGCTGAGCACGTCTTCCTTCTTGATCGACTTGCCCTTGTGCGGCATCTGGCCGGCCTCGAAATCGGCCGCCTTCATGCCGTAGCAGCGATCGTCCTTGTAGGCCTGCGCATCGTGGTAAGGCATCGCCGTGCCCGGGATGCCGCAGCTGATGATTTCGATGAAGCCCTGCGCGTCGAGGCCGGATTCGCGCAGCAGCGCCGCTGCGCCTTCCGAGCGCGGGTTCTTGCCGAGCCCGTTGCCATCCCAGCCGTGGCAGGAGACGCAGTTGCCGCCGCGGCTGCCGTACATGAGTACACCACGGGTAATATCGGCGCCGGCCAGCAGCGGATCGAGTTCGACCGCAGCGGCGTCGGCCGCCGGCGCCTCGGCCGGTGTGGTTGCTTCGGCAGCGGGGGCAGCGGGCGCCTGCGCCGCGTTGAGCGCCAGCGGGGTGACAGCCAGAAGGCCTGCTGCAACGAGCAGCGCCAGGGATTTCCGGGACAGGAACGACATCGGGGGAACTTCTTTCTTCAATGAGCTGTGCCGGGCGGTGGAACCGCCCGGCATCGTCAGGTTAGCGATGGCCTCGGCCCGCCCTCAGAGCGCGAACACGTAGAGCACGTTGGCGGCGGGGCGGTTGGCGAGCTCGGGGTACCCGAACGTCGTGACCGGGCTGCCGCCGGCAGCGATCGCGATGTACTCCTTGTCGCCGACCTTGAAGGCGATCGGCGGGGCGCTGAACGAGCCACCCACGTTGATCGACCACTTCTGCTCCAGCGTCTTGGCATCGTAGGCGCCGAAGGTGCCGTCCATTTCACCCGTCCATACCAGGCCCGGAGTGGTCATCACGCCGGCATAGTTCGGATACGGACGCTCGACCTTGGCCACCTGCTTGCCGGTGGTGACGTCGAAGGCGAAGATCGCACCGGTCTGGGCACCCGAGGCGGCGGCCGCGCCGCCGGCGAAGGTGCTGGCGCCCGGCGCCACGTCTTCCGGAGCCTTCTGTTCGACCGTCAGGTCCGAGCAGCCTTCGATGCCGGCGCCGTAGGCGATGTTGGAGGCCGTATCGACCGCCGGCGGCCAGAAGTTCATGCCGCCCTGGATGTTGGGGCAGGTGTTCACCGTCTCGCCGCCACGACGCATCGTGCCGTTGGCATAAACCTGCAGCGGCTTCGACGCATCGTACTCCACCGGCTTGCCGGTCTTGGGGTCGATGCCCTTCGTCCAGTTCAGCTTCGACACATACGGGTTCGCCGCGATGAACGAGCCGTTGGTCCGGTCGAGCGTGTAGAAGATGCCGTTACGGCCGAAATGCGCCAGGACCTTGCGGTCTTCACCCTCGACCTTGGCATCGACGAGCAGCTGGGCGCCGACTTCGTCATAGTCCATGTAGTCGCCCGGGGTGTACTGGAAGTGCCACTTCAGCTCGCCCGTATCGGCGTCGAGCGCCACGGTCGAGTTGGAGTAGAGGTTGTCGCCCGGACGATACTCCGGATCGTACATCGGCACCGGGTTACCCGTGCCCCAGTAGGTGGTGTTCGAAGCTTCGTCGTACGAGCCCGTCACCCAGGCCGCCGCACCGCCGGTCTTCCAGCAATCCGGGTTGCCAGACTGGTCGCACAGCCAGGTTTCGGAACCGGGCTGGCCGGGCTCGGGAACCGTGTAGAAGCGCCAGACTTCCTCGCCGGTCTTGGCGTCGAGCGCCGCGACCCAGCCACGGGTTGCCCAGTCGCCGTAGGACTGGCCGACGAGGATCTTGTCCTTCACCACCAGCGGCGCGTTGGTAAAACCTTCGCCCGGCTCCTTGCCGACCTGCTGGTCCCACACCACGTCGCCGGTCTCATCGTCGAACGCCATGACGCGGCCGTCGTTGAGTACCGTGATCACGAGGTTGTCGACCAGCGCGAGGCCGCGCGAAGCGAGCAGGATCGCCCGGCTCGGGTCCTTGTCGATGCCGGTATCGCCGACCCATACCGTCTTGCCGGTCTTGCCGTCCGAAGCGTCGATCTTGTAGGGCGTGCCCCAGGGATCGGAGATGTAGAGGAACCCGTCCTTGGCGAGCGGGGTGGCTTCCATCGAGCCGGCGCCGAACCCGGCCGGCTCCGAGCCGCCGAGCGGCACCGCGAAGGCCAGCTTCAGCCCCGAGACGTTGTCGGCGGTGATTTCGCTGAGCGGCGAATAGCGGTGCGCATCATAGGTGCGATGCACCATCAGCCAGTTGCCGGCCTCCGCTTCGGAGCCCGCGGCGGAAAGCCGCGCGGCGGTCACGTCGGCCGCCAGGGAGACCCCCGGCAGGACCAGCATGCTGCCTGCCAACATGGCGGACATCAGGTGTTTCAGGTGCATTCGTCTCCCCCTTCAGGATCGGTTCTTGTTGGCACTCTGGCGCCACATAAGACCGATGCGCGGGGAAGTTTGCCTATGTCATCTATTGGAAATTCTGCTGCAGCGCGGCGGCCACCCGTGCACCTGCCAGTTCCTTTTCCGGCCGCGCCCGCTCGGGCGTCGGCAGCTCCAGTACGCTGTCGGCGGGGACGTTCTGGGCATACTCGTGCCGGCAGAAGTCGGTCAGCCGCTTGAAGATGTTGGCATAGCCCGGCAGCGTCATCAGGTGCTTGGGCATGGCGAGGACGATCGAGCGGTCCATGCCGCTCAGCGTATAGACCCGGAGCCGCGCCCGCACCGAATTGGGCAGGCTCGGCAGCAGCGACAGCGGCACGTGCGTCGTCGCCAACCCCTCCGCCACGATGTCGGCCGCCGCCACGTAGGTCATCGCCGAGAACGCCGGCGTCGCATAGGGCAGGTGCGCCCGGTACCAGGCATCCGACACCGGCCGCATCGGCACGTTCGAGCTGATCTCGACATAGCGGGTCAGCGCGTGGTCGAGCTGGCTCGCCTTCACCCCCTTGGTGAGCCCTTTCTCCAGCATCCCCTGCGGCAGCTCCGCCGGCACCACCAGCACCATCGGGTCGCGGAACAGCAGCGCCGTGGCAAAGCTCGAGCGGTCCTCGGCCAGCGCCTCGTCGTTGACGATCACGCAGTTGAGCTGGTGCAGCCTGAGCTGCTCCACCAGCTCGCTGCTGGTGGTCGAATAGCTCACCTCGAACTTGGCAAAGCCCTGCTCGTCGCTGGCGATGCGCGCCGCCGCCGACAGGAACCGGCCGCGTAGCGTGGGGCTGAGCCCGATCCGCAAAAACACCCGGCTGTCGACATATCGCTTCTCGTGCTCGTCGATCGCCTGGTCGAACTTCCTGAGCACCTCGTCGGAGAACTTGAACCAGTACTCGCCCGAGGGCGTGAGACTCACCGTGCCGGTGCGGTTACGATTGATCAGCTGCGTGCCCAGCCGCTCCTCGAGCTTGGCCAGTTGCTGGCTGATCGAGGGTTGGCTGAGCCCGACGCGCCGCGACGCCTTGGTGATCGATCCTGCGATCACCACGGCGCGGAAGATCTGCATCTGCTTGAGGGTGATATCCATGACGGCCCTGATTTCTGGGCGCCTATGTCATCACAATACGACACATTCGATAAGGTAATATTAGGTCGCATACCCCCCATTTGTGGGGTGCAGCAAAAAGCCCTCCCCGTTTCCGGAGAGGGCTTTGATAACGCTGTCGGATTCGGCTTACTGCGCGGCGGGAGCGGCCGCCGGCTCGGCCGGAGCGGCGCCGTCGGCCGGCGCCGAGAAGGTGGTCAGGTAGGCAACGAGGTTGTCGATGTCGGCCTGCTCCTTGAGCCCCGGGAAGCTCATCTTGGTGCCCTTCACGAAGTCCTTCGGCTTGGTCAGGAACTCGTGCAGCGTCTCCGACGACCACACCAGCCCGCCGGCGCCGGCATCGGTCATCGCCTTCGAATACTTGAACTCCGGTGCCGTGCCGGCAACCCGACCGATCAGCAGGTTCAGCTCGGGGCCGACCTTGTTCTTGGCGCCTTCGCCCACCGCATGGCAGGACGCGCACTTCTTGAACACATTGGCGCCGGCCGCCGCATCACCCTCGGCAAAAGCCGAACCCACGAACAGGGCCGACATCACCAGACCAAGAGCCAGAACTTTCATCGATATTCCTCCAAACAGCCGCCGTAAGCCCGGCGGGCTCAGTCACATGAGGCAATCTCTGGCGACCCCAAAGGTTGCGGTCAAGCGACCGCACGTCGCAGGGGGCCGCGGCAGCAGCAGGCGACGAATTCGCCCAAACCCAGTGGCACGATGCTTGCTTTAATCCTCCCCCGCGCGGCGGGGGACACCCGCATGGTGGTGGAGGGGGCGGCCAGTCTTACAAATGCCCGCTCCGCAACCGCCGGATCCCCAGAAACACCAGCAGCACCACCACCGGCGCCGACACCGCCAACATCTCGCCCTTCGAGAACGGCAGCACCTCGTGCAGCCCCTCGAACACGTACCCCAAAATCCCCAGCGCGTAATATGAGAGGGCGATGATCGACAGCCCCTCGACCGTCAGCTGCAGCCGGTACTGGCTGCGGCCGGTCTGGCTGATCGCATCGAGCACCGAGCGGTTCTGCGTCTGGATCGACAGCGTGATCCGCGCGTCGAGCAGCTCGATCGAGCGCCGTACCTTGTCGGTCAGCCCGCTCAGCCGCTTCTCCATCGCCTTGCAGGTGGCGAGCGCCGGATGCACCCGGTTGTTGAGGAACCGCTCGATGGTGGTGAACTCGCCGATCGCATGCTCGCGCAGCCGCGTCAGCCGCTCCGCCAGGACCTCGCCATAGGCCTGCGTGGCGGCAAAGCGGAAGCTCGTCTCCTCCACCGTGCGGCTGATGTCGACGCTGAGCTTGTGCAGCGCCTCGAGCGACTGCTGGTGCTCCTGCGCGGTGTCGCCGCCCTCGCCCACCCGCTGCATGATGCCGGCCAGCTGCCGTTCGTAGTCGGCGACCCGCCCGCCCATCTCGCGCGCCAGCGGCAGCCCGATCAGCGCCATGGTCCGGTAGGTCTCGATCTCCAGGAGCCGCCGGACGATCACCCCGATCCTCAGCTCGCCGCTCCGCCCCGCCGCCACCTCGAAGCGGGTAAAGCCGTCCTTGTCGAGATGGAAGTCGGTCGCCGCCTCGGCCCCGTCGTCGAAGATCGACGAGTAGCAGAGGCTGAGCGGATTGAACCCGGCGAGCGCCGCTTCCTCGATCGTCGCCGTCGGCATCACATCGATGCGGGTGGCAAACACCAGCAAGAGCTTTTCGTGCAGCTCGAGCCCGATCCCCTCGGGCTTGGCGTCCCAGTCATCCGCCGGCCCGCTCCACGTCATGGTGGCGAACTCGTTGTGCAGTTCCCAGGTCACCTGCCGCCCGCCGCGGCTGAACGCCAGCTGCCGCGCCCAGGCCGGCCCCTCCGGCGCGACGCCTGCCACCACCGACATCTTTTCGTGCAGCGCCCTGAGGTCACTGCCGCCGTCGGCGCTCATGAACGCCAGCCGCCGGATGCGGATCGGCGGGGTCATCCCCAGCACCGGCCGCGCATGCGTCTCCGCATCGATCAGCCGCCGGTATCGATGCTCTTGCCACTCAGCCATCTGGCTTGCCCTCAGCTCTGCCCGGAACCAGCCTGACCGCTTGGTCGGGGCGCAGCAACAGGCACCTTTGTCGCGCCACTAAAGGCCAATGGGCCGAGGCCACGTTGGCATTTCCAATGCGATGCATAGGCAGAGGCGATCGGCCCCTCATGCTAGCGGTTGCGGCACCTGCATGAACGAGCTCGCCCAGCGAGCCGGCCGGGGCTGGAGGAACGGTTTTGGACGACGTAAAGGCGGCGGTCATCGGACCGCCCATCGAGAGGCGCGACTACAACCCGGTGCTGCGCTGGCTGATCGTCAACGTGCTCGTCGCCATCGGCCTGCTCACTTTGTGGCAGCTCGGCTTCCTCGGCTCGGTCCTCGCCTCCGACCACACCCGCATTTCGCTGCTGATCTTCGCGATCTTCGTCATCACGAGCCTCCACTGCCTGGTGCAGGCGATCGACATCAGCCGCGAGCTGATCGCCGCCCGCCGCGCCCGCACGACCATCGAGGCCGAGAGCGCCTCGGGCTTCCGCCTTACCGGCAACCATGTGCTGACCGGCGCCGGCACCCTGCTCGAACCGGGCGTCCTCACCACCCATGTCGGCAATCTGGTGAAAAAAGCCGAGATCCGCGGCAAGGGCCAGCTCGACCAGACGCTCTTACTGCGCGCCGTCGCTGACCGGCTTCGCAACCGCGAAAAGATCGGCCTGTTCGTCTCCGAGGGCCTGCTCCGCCTCGCCCTGCTCGGCACCGCCATCGGCTTCATCCTGATGCTGATCCCGATCGCCGGCCTCACCTCGTTCGATGCCGACACCTTGCGCAACGCGCTCAGTGGCATGACCGGCGGCATGGCCGTGGCGCTCAACGTCACCGTTGCCGGCATCGCCACGGCGCTGATTCTCAAATTCCAGTACTTCCAGCTCGACGGCGCCATCGGCGAGCTGTTCTCCAGCATCGCCGAGGTCTCCGAGATCTACGTCGTCCCGGCGATCGAGCGGAGCCACGATGGACGGGCCTAGCCTCTTCACCGGCGCCGAAAGCGACGACGGCACCTTCGTGCCGTTCACCGACATCCTGTTCAACGTGCTGCTCGGCTTCACCATGATGGTGTTCGTCGCCTTCGCGCTGATCCGGCCCGATGCCAAGTCGGGCATCATCGACACCAACGCCGAATTCATCATCACCACCACCTGGCCCGACGACAACGACGACGACATCGACACCTACGTGCAGGACCCCACCGGCAACGTCGTCTGGTACCACTCGATGCAGAAGGGTTTTGTCACGCTGGATCGCGACGACCGCGGCAACTACCTCGACGAAGTCACCGTCAACGGCGTCACCCACCACATCGCGCTGAACCAGGAAACCGTGTCGATCCGCGGCATCGTCCCGGGCGATTACGCCGTGAACGTCTACCACTTCACCAACCCCAGCGCCGCCGCCGTGCCGGTGACGGTCAAGATCGAGAAGATCAATCCGAAACTCTCGGTGGTCTATTACGACACCCTCGTCCTCGATCACAAAGGCGACGAGCAGACCGTCGTCCGCTTCACCCTCGACAAGGACGGGGCGGTCAGCAACATCAACACCGTGCCGGTCTCGCTGATCCAGGCGGTCCGCAAGTGAACCCGCTGATCATTGTCGGCGCCCTCGCGCTGTTCCTCGTCCTCGCCCTGCTGCTGCTGAGCCTCAACCTCACCTCGCTGTGGAAGTGGTGGATCAAGGCCGGCGCGATCGTCGTGACGCTCGGCTCGGTGATCGTCCTCTACTTCGCCATGACCGGGCTCATCGGCTGGGCCAGCCCCGGCGAGATGCCGAAACGCTTCGGCCTCCTCGCCACCCGCATCGTCGAGCCCGACAAGCTCAACAACCTGCCGGGCGCCATCTACCTCTGGGTCGAGGAAGTCGACGACCGGCAGATCGTCATCAGCCCGCCCCGCGCCTTCCAGGTCCCCTACAAGGTCGAGATCGCGACGGAAGTCGCCTCCGCCCAGCAGCAGATCGAAGGCGGCGGCAAGGTGCTCGGCCAGTTCGCCGCCACCGGCAGCGCTGAGGCGAACGCCGCCCAGACCGCCCAGCAGCAGGGCCAGGGCGCCATCAACACCGACGGCAACGCCAACCTCTCGGCCAGCGGCGGCGGCGAAGGCGCCGAAACCATCGGCGATCCCGGCGCCCTCACCTTCTCCGAAATGCCCCCCGTCGCCCTCCCCGACAAAGCCGCCATCCAGCTGGGGCAGTAGGTAAAAGAAAAGGGCCTCCCGCGGGAGGCCCTTTGAACTTGCTTGTCGTCGACCGGATCAGAAGCACAGCAGTCGTTCAAACATAGACATTCAGTCTCAACAGATGTCGTCGAGCGACTCACCGCTACTTGCTCAGCGCATCCGCCGCGTAGCTCAGCGCATGCTCGACCGCGCGGATTTCCACCACCAGCGGCGCCACCTTGGGGTCCGACTCCCACGCCGAAAAGCCGCGCTGTTTGGCGAGCTCCGCCAGGTCCGTCGCCCGCTGTCCGACGATGCCCGCCGCCGTCCGCGCTTCGGCCAGCGCATCGTTGCGCACCGAGTCCGGGGTCTGCGGGTTGTTGGCGAGGCTCTGCAGCCGCCTCGCGTTGATCTTCCACTGCCGCGCGAACTCCTCCGCGCGCGCCAGCCGGAACGAGATCACCGTATCGCTGAGTGCTGCCTCTCCCATGCCCCCACCATTGATTCGGGTCGTTGAAGAGTCAATTTGGCGCCCGCAATTTGATCGCCAGATGGCAGCCCGTCGCTAAACCAGCGGCTTGAGGTCCGCCAGCAGCGTCGGCACCAGTTCGCTCACCGTCGGATGCACGTGCATGGTGCGGATGATGGTGTCGACGCTGACCCCGGCCGCCATCGCCTCGAGCAGCGACTGCATCACCTCGTCGCCCTCGATCCCCAGCAGCGCCACCCCGAGAATCTGCCGCGTCTCGGCGTCGGCGAACACCTTCATGAACCCCAGGTTTTCCCCCCGCTCGTTGGCCCGGCTCACCCGCGTCATCGGCCGCGTTGCCACCAGCGCCCGCCGCCCGGATTTGCGCACTTCGGCCTCGCTCATCCCGGCCCGCCCCAGCGGCGGATCGATATAGAGCGCGTAGGCCGGCACCCGCTCGCTGACCTTGCGGTTCGCCCCATCCAGCAGGTTCTGCGACACGATCTCGAAGTCGTTGTACGAGGTATGCGTGAACGCCCCGCGCCCGTTCACATCCCCCAGTGCATAGATATGCTGCTGGTTGGTCCGAAGCTTGTCATCGACCGCGATGTACCCCTCCCGGTCGAGCGCCACTCCCGCCTTGTCCAGCGCGAGGTCCTCGACGTTGGGCACCCGCCCCAGCGCCAGCAGCAGGTGGCTCCCCTCCACCGCCTCGCCGCCGCGATAGCTCACCGCCACCCCGTCACCACGCCGTTCCGCCGCCATACAGCTGGCATCGGTGATCACCCGGATCCCCTCGCCCTCGAGGATGTCGCGGATCGTCGCCGAGACATCCTCGTCCTCCCTGGCGGTGAGCCGCGAGCTGCGCGCCAGCACCGTCACCTCAGCCCCGAACCGCCGGTACATCTGCGCGAACTCGAGCGCGATGTACGAGCCGCCGGCGACCAGCAGGTGTTTTGGCAGCGTATCGAGCTCGAGGATCGAGGTGTTGGTGAGGTAGGGCACGTCCTTGGCCCAGTCCGGCACCACCGGCCGCGCGCCGGTGTTGAGGAAGAATTGCTTCGCCTCCAGCACCTCGCCGTTCACCTCGACCGCCCCGGGCGAGACGAACGCCGCCGAGCCACGGAACACCGTGAGGTTCGGCGTCGACTCCATCCAGTCGTCGAGCCCCTGGCGCGACGCGTGGACCACGGCTTCCTTGCGCGCCTTCACCGCCGCCATGTCGACGCTCACCGGCCCGGTCGAAACGCCGAAGTCTTTGGCCCGCCGTGCCAGCCACGCCACCCGCGCGCTCGCCACCAAAGTCTTGGTCGGCTGGCACCCGTCATTGACGCAGGTGCCGCCCATGAAGCGCCGCTCGATCAGCGCCACCGTCTGCCCCGCCTCCGCCAGCCGCGCCGCCAGAAACGGCCCCGCCTGCCCACCCCCAATGACGACGGAATCGAACGATCGGCTCATGGCTCAGTCTCCGCTGGATCGGCAGACCTTACCCACGATGGGTGCAGTCGTCTCCCTCCCCCTTGTAGGGCTACGCCCGAATGGCTGGGGCAAGGGTGGGGGGTGCCCCACGCTCCAATGCCGCTCATAGCTCACTTGCAGCGACGCCCCTTCGCCTCGTCACACGTCGCTGCTAGTCTGCCTGCGTCTGCATCAGGGTTGGCGCGCCATCCTGGCCGCGCCCCATGGATCGGGGGAACGACAATTGCCCGCCAAATCTAAGCCTGCCGACGCCGCCACCATCGTCAACGAAGACGCCATCCGCCAGCGCGCCTATTACATGTGGGAAGCTGACGGCCGCCCCGACGGCAAGCACGACCACTACTGGACGCTGGCCCACCAGGAGGCGACCAAAGCCTTCGCCGAAGCCACCGCCAACGGCGTCGCCAAAGCCACCAAGGGCAAAAGCCCCGGCGCCATCCCCGCCGCCGTGAAGTCGAAAGCTCCCAAGGAAGCCAAGCCGATAAAGGCCAAGGCGGAAGCTAAACCGGCAAAGAAAACCGCCACCAAGCCCAAGGCCGCCCCGGTCTCGGCCAAGAAGGCCAAGTAGAAGGTCACCGCTCCATCGGTGATCCTCCCCCGCGGGCGGGGGAGGGGGACCAAGCGCAGCTTGGTGGAGGGGGCGGCCGTCTAACGGACAGCCGCCACTGACCCTCAGTCCTTCGCCGCCACTGCGATGATCTCGACCTTCAGCGACGGGTGCGCCAGGCGCGCCTCGATCGCCGCGCGGGCCGGCGGGTTGGCCGGGTCGATCCACGCGTCGTACACGGTGTTCATCGCCGCAAAGTCGGCGATGTTGTTGAGGATCACCTGGCAGAACAGCACCTTGGACTTGCTGGTGCCCGCCTCGGCCAGCAGCTTGTCGATCGCCTCGAGCACTTCGGCCGTCTGCTTCTCGATCGTGCCGTTGTAGTCGGTCGCCACCTGCCCGGCGAGATAGACGGTGTTGCCGTGGACGACGGCCTGGCTCATGCGCTTGCCGGGCTGGTAACGGGTGATGCTCATCGAATGCTCCTCAAATGAATGGCGGAGCCTCTGTAGCGGCTCCGCCCCCGACGAGAAAGCACAACTTCCGCTCTAGCCGGCGCAGTCGCGCACGAACGCCGTCAGCAGTTCGTTGAACGCTTGGGGGTGGCTGCCCTGCGGCATGTGTCCCGCCCCCGCGATGCGGAACGGTCGGCCGCGCCATAGCTGCCGATAGGGTGCCGCTTCGACGAACGCCAGGTTGACCGCGCTGTCCTCGCCGCCGTTGACCACCGCAATCGGCACGCCGCAGGTGCGCACCAGCTCGCGCTGGTCGGCGGCCTGCTCCGCCAGCAGCGCCCCCGCCACCGTCGCGCGGCTGCGCCCGTCGGCGCGCCGGATCGCCTCGCGCAACCCGGCGACCAGCTCCGGATCGTCCACCGCATGGGCCGTAACAAACGCCTCGACGTCGGTTTCGCTGAACTCCGCCTTGCCCGAGAGCTCGGTACCCGGGCCGGCCTGCCACGCCCCGCCGATGCTCTCGATATTCTTGGCGAACGGCGGAGCGCCGACCAGCATCAGGCCGCGCGCCTCGGGCAGCAGCTCCACCAGCTCCAGCGCAATGTGGCCGCCCAGCGAGGTGCCGACCACCACCACCGGGCCGATCCCTATCGCGGCGACCAGCTCGGCCAGATACTGCGCATGCCCGCCAAGCGTGTAGTTCCGCGCCGGATCAGCTGCGTCGTCGGATTGCCCGTGCCCCAGGAGGTCAGGTGCCACGACGCGAAACTGCGACGCCAGCGCGGCGACCTGCTGCGCGAACACCGCCTTGTGGCCGGAATTGCCATGCAGCAACAGCACCGCGGGATCGCCGGCGCCGGCATCGATGACTGAGATCATGCCAGCCCGCACCCGCACATCTACAATACTCATTTGCGATAATCCTGTCGCGTCGGTGCAACATGCAATGGTCGATTTGAACACTACACTTGACCGGCAAGTCAAATGCCTGATTATCGCCTGGGAACAGCGACTTCCAAGAGCAAGGGGCACCCCGTTGCCAGACGTCACGGACGAGAGCTTCGGTGCGCTGGTTCGCCACGCCTATGCCGCAGGTCTGGACCGCAACCGGTGGTCCGCTTTCCTTGCCGAATTGTCCGATCTGCTTGGCCATTCGTGGATTGCGCTGCACGCCCACGACCTGTCGCGCGATGCCAATATCGGGTTTCTGACCCACAACTACAGCCCGGCGCACCACGCCTCGTACCTGCAGCATTTCGGCACGCGCAACCCGTGGAACCCTGAGGTCGCCCGCGTGCCCGTCGGCAAGGTCGTGCATTCCACGGCCCTGCTGGCGCCCGAGGTGCTGAAGCGGACCGAGTTCTACAATGACTGGATCCGCCCGCAGGAGGATATCGGCACCGGCGCCGGCGTGACGCTCTACCGTAATGGCGACCGCTTCCTCCGGCTCTCCTGCAACATCCGCTTCCGCGACCTCGAGGCGATGGAGCAGCGCCTGTTGTTGCTGCTCGAGGCGGTGGGCCCGCATCTGCGCGCCTCGTTCGAGCTGTCGCGCCGCCTCGCCGGCGCCCGTATCGGCCGGCACTATCAGGATGCGCTGCAGCGCCTGCCCGAGCCCATCATGCTCATCGACCATGCCGGCCGGGTCTGCCTCACCAATTCAGCCGCGGAGCGCCTGCTCGGCGCCGGTTCTGGCCTGTCGCTGGGCGGCGACCACCGCCTTAGCTTCGGCGACGGCGCGGCGCAGCGCGCCTTCGAGACCGCCCTCGCCGCGATCGTCCACGGCCCGATGAAGCCGAGCGGGCCGATCGCCCTGCGCGGCGCCAGTCCGGCCCTCGCCGCCGAGCTCTTCCCCTTCGTCCCCGACGAGGCGCCGGTGCGGCCGCCCCTGCTGCTGCTCCTCGACGATCTTCCTGCCGCCATCCTCACCTTCCGGCAACCGGCCGCGCACGGTACCCTCGCCACCGCGGCGCGCCGCTTCGGCTGGTCGCCTGCGGAGATGGCCCTCTGCCGGCACCTGCTCGAAGGCGGCTCGGTCCGCAGTTTCTCCGAGCAGCGGGGCGTCAGCATCCACACCGCCCGCAACCAGATGCGCGGCGTCCTCGAGAAGGCCGGCGTGCAGCGGCAGTCGGCGCTGGTGGCCCTGGTCGCGAGCCTCGACCGCCCGCATTGAGCCGCCGTGGACATAGCGCATCTGTGTCATGCGCCCCGGCCCCCCGATCTGCTGCATTGGCCTCGTCCATTCGGGCATCACGAGACCATGCATCCCCTGCCGGCCTTCCTTCTCTCCCTTCTGACGGTACTGTCGATCCTCACGGGATCGGCGCTCCCCGCGCAGCTCTCGATTATCGACGTCGACAGGCCGGAGGGCCGGCAGTCCTACCTGGCGCTCGATGGCGACATCGAGATCGGCGACTGGTGGAAGTTCGTCAAACTGCTCAGGCAGAACCCGGCGACCTCAGGCGTGCTGCTGCGCTCGAACGGCGGTTCCGCCGATGACGGCCTCGCCATCGCCAAACACGTCTACGAGCATGGCCTCACCACCATGGTCACCGGCACCTGCCACTCCGTTTGCGCCATCATCTTCCTTGCCGGCCGCGAGCGCTACCTCACGGTCGACGCCAGCCTGAGCGTCCACAGTGCCTACAAACAGATTGCCGACTGGGTGGTCGAGGACCACGTCGCCAACGGCACCGTGGCCTGGTTCATCGGCCACATGGGCTATCCACTGCAGCTGGCCCGGCTCTGGGTCACCACCGACAGCGAAGACATGGCCCCCATCACCCTCGAGATGAACGACAAGCTCGGCCTCGGCTTCACCGTCATCAAGTAGCGCCTACTCCGCCGGCACCGCTTCCGGTGTCACCGCGGCCGGTCGCCGCGCCCCGGGGATCAGCAGCGATACCACCATGGCGATCACCGATACTCCGGCGAACAGCAGGAACCCGGTGACAAACCCCGACTCCGCCGGCACGCCGTCGGCGGTATGCTGCGCCGTCACCATCGCCGTCATCACTGCGGCGCCGATCGCCCCGCCGATAGTGCGGATATTGGCGTTCATGCCGATCGCCGTACCGGTCTGGCTCGCCGGCACGCTCTGCACGATCACACTGGTCAGCGCCGCATAGGCGAGCCCCAGCCCGATGCCGTAGACCCCGCTCACCACCGCCACTTCCCAGATGCTCTGGTGCAACAGCGCCAGCGACATACAGGAGAGCGCGATCACCGCCGAGGCCCCGGCGAGCTGCAGCTTGAACGGCACCACCCGGGCCAGCCGCCCGCTGAACACCCCTGCCACCGCCATCGACACCAGCATCGGCAGCATCACCCAGCCTGCCTCGCTCACCGTCGCGCCGAAGCCGTAGCCGGCCGAGCTCGGCACCTGGATCAGCTGCGGCAGGAACACCCACACCGCGAACATCGCCGCGCCGAACAACAGCGCCACGAGGTTGCTGGTCCACACCGCCGGCAGGCGCATCATCTTCATGTCGATCACCGGGTTGGCCGAACGCACCTCCACCGTCACCCAGGCAGCCGCCAGCACCACCGCCAGCGCGAACAGCCCGATCACTGCCGGCGAAGCCCAGCCCCAGCGGGTCCCGAGGCTCAAGGGCAGCAGCAGTGCGATCAGCCAGCCGGCGAGCAGCAAGGCCGCCACCCAGTTGATCTTGCCACCTGCCCGCGTCGGCGATTCCGGCACGAAGAAGAAGGCCAGCGTCGCCGTCACCGCCACCACCGCGAGCGGCACCCAGAACAGCCCGTGCCAGCCGAACAGATCGACGATCGGGCCGGCCAGGATAGTGCCCACCCCGCTCCCCACCGCGATCACCGCGGAGAGAATGCCCACGGCCGATGGTACCCGCGCCGGCGGGAACTCGTCGCGGATGATGCCGAACGACAGCGGCACGATCGCCCCGCCCAGCCCCTGCACGATGCGGCCGGCGATCACCAGCTCGATGCTGGGCGCCAGCGCCGCTATCAGGCTGCCGACGCCGATGGCGGCGAGCGCCAGCACCAGCGTTCGCGCCTTGCCGATCATGTCGCCGACCTTGCCGAGGATCGGCGTTGCCACCGCCGCCGACAGCAGCCAGGCGATCAGCACCCAGGAGACCGCGCCCTGGCTGGTGTTGAGTTCGCTTTGCAGCGTCGGCAGCACCGGCGCGAGCAATGATTGCAGCATTGAGAACGATGCGGCGCCGACTGCCAGCACCATGAAGGTGAGGCTCGGCGACGCCGATTTGGACGTGGGTTGCACGTTGGACATGATGATCCTGTCTCGCAGACTGCAGTTCCGGCTTGGAATGCGCGCTGCGATTGGCTATGTACTGGAGGACGCCTCCATATAAGTGGAGGGTTCCTCCGTTTAGCGGAATCAATCTGTGCTGGCAAGTGCCCGCCGGAAAGAAAGCGACATGACGACGACCCTCGCCGAGCTGATCCAGCGCCGCCCCGCCCGTGCGGACGCCCGCCGCAATTACGACAGTCTGATCGGCGCAGCGCGGCAGAGCTTTGCCGAAATGGGCACCGAGGCGCCGCTCGAGGAGATTGCCCGCCGCGCCGATGTCGGCATCGCCACGCTCTACCGCAACTTCCCCACCCGCGAGGCGCTGGTCGAAAGCGTCTACCTCGAGGAGGTGCAGGCCGTGTGCAACGCCGCCGGCGAAGTCGGCCATCTCGAGCCGTGGGAAGCGCTGCTCGCCTGGCTCCGCCGCTTCGTCACCTATGTCGGCACCAAGCGCGTGCTGGTCGAAGGCCTAAACCGCGACAGCAACACCTTCAAGGCATGCCGCCTCGGCCTCTACGAAGCCGGCGAACCGCTGCTCACCCGCGCCCAGGCGGCGGGGCTGGTCCGCCCCGACGTTGCCATCGACGATATTATCCGCCTCGTCGCCGGCATTGCCGGCATCGGCTCCACCACCGAGGAGCAGCGCGATCGCATCCTCGCCATCGCGCTCGATGGGCTGAAGCGCGTCGCCTAGCGCTTCAGGAAAAGTTGCAGACTTTTCCGGTTCGAAGCGCGGCAGATCGGTACCCTAGCTCAGGGTCACGACTTCGAGCCCGACCAACCGGTCAGTATCGGCCAGCACCTCGATCTCGGTCACCCGCTCGCCGCCGACCACAAAGCGCAGCACGCGGAACGGCGCGCCGTCGCGCAGCACCACGATCGCCGCCGCGCCGTTGACCAGTGCCAGTTGCGCCTCGGCCATGAACCCGGCCAGCGCCCGCCGCGCCACCACCTCGGCCCCGCGCGCCACCAGCGCCACACCCACCGGCACCGCACTCGCATCGGCCCGCAGCACCACCTGCGGATCCAGCACCGCCAGCAACGCCGCAAGATCGCCGCTCCGCGACGCCCGCAGGTACGCCTCGACCACCGCCCTGTGCCGCTCCCGGCTCGGCTCGACCGTCTCGCTGCCGCCCTTCACCCGCCGCCGCGCCCGGCTCGCCAGCTGCCGCGCCGCGTCGGTCGAGCGCCCGACGATCGGCGCAATCTCTTCGAACGGCAGGTCGAACATGTCGTGCAGCACGAACGCCACCCGCTCCGGCGGCGGCAACGTCTCCAGCACCACCAGCAGCGCCACCCCCAGCGAGTCCGCCATGTCGAGCGTCCGCTCCGGATTATCCCCGTCTGCCATTGCTGCGGCAGCGGGCTGGTCCAGCGTCTCCTCGCGCCGCGACTTTCGCGTCCGCAGCATGTCGAGGCACACCCGCGCCACCACCGTGGTCAGCCAGCCCGAGAGGTTGCCGACTTCGCTGGTGTCCGACCGGCTGAGCCGCAGCCACGCCTCCTGCACCGCGTCCTCGGCCTCCGTCGCCGAGCCGAGCATCCGATACGCGACCCGCCGCAAATGCCCGCGATCCGCCTCGAACCGGCTGGCCAGAAATTTCTCGTCACCCATCGTCACATTCCCTCTTCGCGCTCCGTCATAGCACTGACGAACGACATCGGCCCGGTGTGACAGCACCGGTCGAAAATCCCCGTCAGCCCATGAAAACCGGAGCACCAGAATGCAATCGCGTATGCAAAATCCCGCCTTCGCCGTCCCCGGCGCTATGTCGGCGTTGCAGGCCATCAGCCAGGCCGCCCAGGCCAATCCCGGCGTGTCGCACCAGCTGCATGCCCTCGTTCACCTGCGCGCCAGCCAGATCAACGGCTGCAGCGTCTGCGTCGACCTGCACGCCGCCGATTTGAAGAAGCTCGGCGACACCGACCGCCGCATTATCGCCGTCTCGGCCTGGCGCGAAACCTCGTGGTTCACCGCCCCGGAGCGCGCCGCGCTTGCCCTCACCGAAGCCGTCACCCGCCTCAGCGACCGTGCCGACCCAGTGCCCGACGCCATCTGGGACGAGGCCCGCGCCCATTTCGACGAGCCAGCCCTCGCCTCGCTCGTCCTCTCGATCGGCATGATCAACATCTGGAACCGCCTCAACGCCGCCACCCGCCAGATAGCCGGCGCCTGGAAGGCCGCGGCCTAAGGGCCTAGCGCCGATGCCGCCTTGATCCTCCCCCGCACGGCGGGGGAGGGGGGACCATGCGGAGCATGGTGGAGGGGGCGGCCAAATCCTCAGTCCTCTTTCATCTCAGGAGTCCAAAATGCCCCGTATCGCCCACCCCGCCTTCGCCGTCCCCAACGCCATGGATGCGCTCATCGCCCTCAGCAAGGCCAGCAAGTCGGTCCCCGGCCTGCCGCTCGCCCTGCTCGAGCTGATGCATCTGCGTGCCAGCCAGATCAACGGCGACGGCAACAACGTCAACCTCCACCCGCGCCTCGCCCGTGCTGCCGGCGAGACCTCGGAGGATCGCATCATCTCGGTCGCCTCGTGGCGCCACACCCCGTGGTTCACCGAACCCGAGCGCGCCGCCCTGGCGCTGACCGAAGCTGTCACCCGTCTCGACGACCGCGCCGATCCGGTGCCCGACGAGATCTGGAACGAAGCCCGCCGCCATTTCGACGAGCCGGTGCTGGCCGCGATGGTCCTGTCGCTCGGGCTGGTGAACCTCTGGAACCGCCTCCACGTCGCCACCGGCCAGGTGTTCGACCCCGGCAGGTGACGCGGGCGGCTAGCTCGTGCTCCCCGCCAGCAGCTTGCCCGCCAGCGATTGCAGTGGCGCCGGCTGCAGTGAGGCGGGCGGGCTGTAGGGGTTGGAGAAGCCGAAGATCAGGAACAGGATCGCCCCGGTATAGGCGCTGAACATCACCAGCAGCAGCAGGTTGTGCCGCTCCGGCGGGTAGATGTAGTGCCCGATGGCGATCAGCACGACGCCCGACAGCGCCGCGATCCAGAAGAAATGCGCCACCGACGTGCTGGCTTCGGCCGCCCGCATGTCGCGCGACGACGATATGGCGTGCAGGCTCGCCAGCAGGTGGTCGCGCAGGCTCACCTGACGCGGCGTCTGCGGCGTAAGATCGAGCACCCGCTCATAGGCCGTCGACCAGGTCGCCCAGGCCGCGTCGCTGAGTCCGTTACCCGACCCTAGCTGGTCCCACTCGGTGTCGATCACCACCCTCAGGTACTCGCGCATGTCCTGCTGCAGTCCGGTGAGCAGCGTCGGATCGTACCGCGCCGCATCGTTGAACACGTCGGCAATTGCGCTCGCTTCGGCCGCCGTCTGTGCCTCGAGCCGCTGGTAGGCCGACATCTCCTGGGCGAACACCAGGGCGAGGATCAGCCCGTGCAGCGCCGCGATTCGCGACACCATGGCGCCGGCCATTTCCTTGTGCCGGTCGTATGGGCCGCGGCCGGCAACCCAGCGGGCCAGCACGTAGCTGCCGAGCGACAGCGTCACCGTGAAAATGATGAACAGCACACCGAAGACGATGTCGCTCAGAATTTCCATTGGCTGACCACCCTCAACATTGTGCCGCAACCCCTGCTAGCAAACTTGCAGGTTCCCGTCCAAGCAACCACCTGCATCCGTGGCGGTTTCAGATGCTGCCGATATGGGTTACCCCTTCACCCCCAACCTCGGATTCCCCCATGAGTCCCTTCCACCAGATTCTCGGCAACAACCTCGTCGCCAACGTGACCAATTTCACCGTGTGGTTCGCGCTGACCTTCTGGGTCTATCTCGAAACCCATTCGGTCTTCGCCACCGGCATGATTGCCGGCGTCTACCTGGTGTTCACCGCCGCCTTCGGCATCTGGTTCGGCTCCATCGTCGATCACAATTCCAAGAAACTGGCGATGCTCGGCTCCAGCCTCGTCTCCGCCGTCTTCTATGTCCTGGCGCTCGCCGTACTGCTGTTCTCGCCGCCCGAGAGCTTCACCAATCCGTACAACGCCTTCCTCTGGATCTTCGTCTTCCTCGTCATGCTCGGCGTCATCGCCGGCAACATCCGCTCCATCGCGCTGCCCACCCTCGTCACCGTGCTGATCCCCGAGGATCGCCGCGACAGGGCCAACGGCCTCGTCGGCATGGTCGGCGGCATCGGCTTTCTCACCACCTCGGTGATCTCGGGGTTCCTCGTGGCCTTCGGCGGCATGCTCGCCGTCATGGTGCTGGCGCTGGTCTTCACCGCGCTCGCCTTCGTCCACCTGAGCTTCGTCAAGATCGACGAGGGCCGCGCCGAACCCGATCCGGAAGCTCCGGCCGAACCGAAGCGCGTCGACCTCAAAGGCACCATCAAGGTCATCGCCGGCGTCCCGGGCCTGTTCGCGCTGATCCTGTTCGCTACCTTCAACAATTTCCTCGGCGGCATCTTCATGGCGCTGCTCGATGCCTATGGCCTGTCGCTCGTCTCGGTTGAGGTCTGGGGCCTGCTGTTCGGCGTGCTCTCCACAGCCTTCATCATCTCCGGGCTGATCATCGCCAAGACCGGGCTCGGCAAGAAGCCGCTCCGCACCCTGCTGGTGGTCAACCTGATCACCTGGGCGGTGTGCTGCCTCTTCACCGTCCAGTCCTCGATCGTGCTCCTCGGCGCCGGCATGTTCGTCTGGATGCTGCTCGGCCCCTATGCCGAGGCGGCCGAACACACCACGCTGCAGAAGGTGGTGCCGCCCGAGCGGCAGGGCCGCGTCTTCGGCTTCGCCCAGTCGGTCGAGCAATCCGCCTCGCCGCTGACCGCCTTCCTCATCGGCCCGCTCGCCGAGTTCGTCTTCATCCCGTTCATGACCGTCGGGCTCGGCGCCGAACTCATCGGTGGCTGGTTCGGCACCGGCCCGGCCCGCGGCATCGCCCTAGTCTTCTCCGTTGCCGGTGTGATCGGTGTCGCGATCACCGTCATCGCCTTCCGCTCGAAGTACTATCACCAGCTGTCGGCCGCCTATGCCCGTCCCAGCGCGAGCGACCCTGAACCCGCCCCGGCCCAGTAGCCGGCTCTCACCCCCGAGGAACCGCCAGCGTCATGTCTACCTCTAGCCGCGTCATCGACCGCCTCAAGACCGAGCTCAGCTTCCAGATCTCGGTCGATACCGACAACCTGCCACTGGGGCTGACGGTCGCCGAAGCCGCCCTCGCCGCCGGCGTCGACCTCGTCGAAATGGGCACTCCGCTGCTCAAGGGTGAGGGCGTCAAGCACGTCGTCCCGGCTTTCCGCGCCCGCTTCCCCGATGCGCTGCTGCTCGCCGACATGAAGACCATGGATGGCGGCGGCTTCGAGGCCCGCTCGGTGTTCGAGGGCGGCGGCAACATCATCGATTTCCTCGCGATCGCCGGCGAGGCCAGCGCCCGCAACATCTGCGCCGTGCGCGACGAATACCGCCGCGCCAACCCCGACCTGCCGCGCCTCGTCTTCGCCGATATCCTGCTGCCGCATCAGGGCCCGGCCGACGTCGCCATCGCAGCCGCCCAGCGCATGCTCGATGCCGGCGTCGACGGCATCGGCGCTCATCTGCAGCTCGACGCCCGCCGCGCCGATCCCTCGCTCTTCCATTCGAGCTATCTCGCCGATGTCGTCGGCGCCGTGCACGACGAGGTCGGCGCCGTCGCCTCGGTCCAGGTGGTCGGCGGTCTCTACCTCGAGCAGGCCCTCGCCCTGGCCAAAGCCGGCCTCCGTGCCTTCGTCATCAGCGGCAACCTCGGCCTCCCCGACGCCCAGGCCCGCTACAGCAGCCCTCCCGCCGAGATCCAGCAGCACATCGCCGCCTTCATCGCCGGCGTGAAGGCAGCCGTTGCGTGAGCAAGCGCCTCTCCAAAACCCTCGCCGCCGAGATCGCCACCCGCACCCTCGAGGTCGTGAACCCGGCCAACCGTGGGGTGGCGCTCGCCGCCACCCTCCACCGCCACGGCTTCGACCCGAACCTGGCGGCACTTCCGCCCGCGCCGGCGGGCCGCGCCGAACTGGTGGCCTGGCTGCTGGCGACTTACGCGCCGCAGGAGTAGCCCCGCAAACCCCGTCGGCGCTCAGCTTGCCGTCAGCACCGCCTGTATCGCTGCGCGAGCCTTCGGGCCGATGTCGCCGTCAATCGGCCCGTCATAGCGATCCGCGTTCTTCAGCAGCAGTTGGATGACCTGCCGCGTCTCCAGCGACAGCGCCGCCACCCGGTACATGATGGTGAGCTCGGGAAATTGCTTGCTCTCAACCAGCTCCATGAATAGCCCGCCGGCCCGGGCGCTGTTGCGCGAGGTGCCCAACCCCTCGTCGTAGATCTTCACGAGCCGCCACCCGACATTGGTTCTTCCGCCATCATAGGCCTTCTGCGCCCATGTCCGCGCCCCCACCGGGTCGGGCTCGCCTGCGCTGCCCTCGAGCAGATAGCCTGAGATCGCCTCCATCGCGGCATAGGATCCCATCTCGGCGGCCTTGAGATACAGCGCGTTGCGGCGCACCGGATCGATATCTCCGTCCGAGCCTCCGGCGTAGATCCGCGCCATGTGGTAGGCGGCCAGTGAGCTGTCGTTGTCGATCCCCTGCTGAAGCCATTCCTTGGCCTTGGCAATGTCGACCTCGACGCCCTGCCCTTTCTCGTACAACCCACCGATCATCGCGTATGCGTCCTTCTCACCGTCCTCGATTGCCTTGTCGAACAGGCTGCGGGCTCGCGCATAGTCCTGGGGTCCACCCTGCCCGTCTCGACAGAGCAGCCCGAGCCGCATGTAGGCCGAGCCGAGCTCCCAGTTTCCGTCGATCGCCAGCTCGAGATACTCGCGCGCCTTCACGTAGTCCTGATCGACTCCCCGGCCCCATTGATAGAGCCAGGCGAGGCTGAAGGCAGCGGTGGGGTCCTTGAGCTCAAGCGCCCGCTCGAGCCACTTGCGGGCCTGTATGTAGTCGCGAGTGCCGCTGCGCTCCATGAAGTCCCGACCGGTGTAGGACAGGCCATATGTCGACTCGTCGAGCAGGGCGTACCGCACCTGCCACTCCAGTGCGGCATCGTAGTCGACCGGCAGGAAAGTCCCCGCGAGATAGGCATCCGCTATGGCCGAAATCGCCTGCTTGTCGTTCCACCCGGCCGCCTTGAAGTAGAGCTCCTTGGCTTTCTCGGGGTCGGGGTCGACAGAGCCAGCGTAAGAGTAAGCGAGGCGCACCACCGCGCTGCGGTCCCCCATATCGGCCGCAAACTGCAATAGCTTCCGAGCCTCACCGCGTCCCTCGTACATGCGCCCAAGCTCGTCGACGAACTCATAGAAGTTCGAGTCGAACGACCAGCCATTGTCCAGCGCCCTGCGGTAGAGCTTCAGGCCGGCATCGAAATCGCCCGGCTTGTCGATGCCGGCAATGGCCGACCTCGCCAGCTTCGACATCGCCTCGCCACTGCCCCCGCTGGCCGCCTCCTCATACCAATTGTTGCCGGCCGCATAGTCGTACTCGCCGCCCTCATCCGCCCCGTAGCCGTACTCGAAATAGAGGTCGCCCAGCTTGACCTTGGCGTCGTTGCGCCCCTGCTCAGCGGCCTTGCTGAGCCATTGGTAGGCGAGGTCGGGTTCGCTGACCATGTAGATATCACCGATCCACACCATGGCGTCGATCTGGCCCGCCTCCGCCGCCATCGCATAGTACCGGGTTGCCTCCGTATCGCGCTCTGCCTCCTCGTTGAACTGGCCGAGATCGCGCATCGCCTGTGGCTCACCCGCCGCCGCGGCTTCCTTCAGCAGCTGCTCGGCGCGGACCATGTCGACCTCGCCGCCGAGGCCTCGCCACAGCATCCAGGCGAGGTTCGTGTAGCCACGCGAGTAGCCCTTCGCCGTCGCCCGTTCGAACCACTCCCGGGCCTGCTCCGGCGACTTTTCGACGCTTCCTCCGTCGCGATACCGAAGGCCGAGATCGACCATTGCCGGAGCTGCACCGGCCTTGGCGGCCTGCAGCATGTATTCCGTGGCCTTGGCCCTGTCCCTGGGCTCGCCTAGGCCCCAGTAGGCGATGACACCCAACCCGTTGAGCCCCTCCGGGTCACCCGCGTCGGCGGCCTGCCGGAAGTACCCCATCGCGTCGCGTCCGCGTCCGGCGGTGCGATAAATCCACCCCATCGACACCATCAGTTCGGTGTCGGTCGGGTTCTTCCGCAGCGCCTCGGTGCAGATCGGCTCCGCCTTCTGCACGTCGATGGCGTAACGATAGACCCCGTCATACTCGTCCCGCATGTCGTAGATGTCAGCGGTGAGTCTAAGGCACCTGTCAGCAATCTCCCTGCTCTTGCGGATGACTTCTGCGCTGGTGCCCCCGATCGCCGGGGGGCTCATGGGATCGATCGGACCGAAGATCAGGTCGCCGGTGCTGCCACGTGGCGTGACCCCGACCTCCGGATTCTGTTCGCGGACGTCGCGGTATTGCGGCATGCTGGCCTGAACGAAATTCATCACTTCGCTGCCAGTGATGTAGCCGTCGTCGTTGACGTCGGCCTTGAACGAGTCGAGCGAGGAAACGAGCAGCGCGCTGAACGCCGCGTCGGCTGGTATCTCCTGTGAGTCACTGCCAGCAGTGAGATACTGACGCACCGGCGCCTGTAGCGCGCCGCTGAGCAGGTAGCCTTGTGGGTTAGGTTTCGGCGGCGCCGACAGCGTGGTGATCAATTTGCCGGCTTTGCAGGCTTCGAACGCGAAGAAGGCGTGCTTCACCCCCATGGTCTCGGCCATGCCGATAAGCGACGCCGCCGACACTGCCTTGCGGACGAACGCCGCCTCGTCCTGCTGCCCGGGGGCATCCGTCGGCACCAGGTAGAGTTGCTCGCCAGCCGGGTCCTCGAAACTTCCCAAGGTCGTTGCGTGCCCGAAATAGTAGAAGAAGAACCGCGAGTTCTGGATCAGCCCATAGCTCTCGAACACCTCGGGCAGCACGTCCCGAAACTCGGCCTTGGTGAGGTCGCGCCACACCATGACGTGGAAGCCGCGCGCCTCCAGCTTCTGGCGCAGTAGCGCTTCGCTCTTGCGCGCGCCCTCCTCGGCAGACGCCCACTCCGAGCCGGAGTAGTCGCCCTGCACGATCAGCACGGCGTGGCTTTCCGAGTACATCGTCCGGACCTCGCCGGCCTCGTCCGCGATGGTCATCGCGGTCCCTTCCGACCGCGGCGGCGTCTCGTAGTCGGGCGCGACGGTCCAGTTGACTTCGATGGCTCGCGCTGCACCAGCACTGATCGGCGACAGTGCGGCGATCGCGAGACAACTCAAAGCAACCCACACCCACCGATACATGCCGACCTCCCCAGATCATCGACGTCAGACTATACAGAGCCGACGACAGCTTACAATTCACGGAAAATGATTTGTTACCACTCATCACTTGTTGAATAACCGACCGTGCCATAGGCTCATCGGCAACAATGTGCGGGGGATCTCCATGCTATCGAGGCGAAACGTTTTGGCCGCCGGCCTTGCCTGGTCGGCTCTCTCCAGCCAGGCGAGGGCCCAGCTCTCTCCCGATGAGGTGCTGCGCCAGGCGATCGAGGCCGAAGCCTCGAACCCGATCTTCCTCGGCGCCAGCCCGCTGCCGGCCGACGATCCACGCTGGGCCGAAGCCCGGGACTACCTCGATGCGGCGCCGACCGGCGGCTTCCCGCACAAGGTGGCGCGCTACTTCGACCAGTCGGTCCCCGAAACCTTCCAGGAGCGCTGGCCGGACGCCTACGCCAACCCGCTGATCGTCTGGTTCTTCCTCGAGACCAAGACCAAGCCCGAGGGCGATCTCACCGCCTGGTGCGCCGCCTTCATGAGCTGGTGCCTCGAGCGCTCGGGCGTGCCGAGCGCCAAAAGCGCCGCTTCAGCCGCCTATCGCAGCTGGGGCGAGGCGGTCTGGACCAAGGGCGAGGCCCTGCCGGGCAAGGCTCAGCCCGGCGATATCGCGGTGTTCAAGCAGCTGTCGGACCCGGTCCACGGCCACGTCGGCTTCTTCATGGGCATGGATCCGCAGTCGGACAGCCGCATCATGGTACTGGGCGGCAATCAGCGCACCCAGGGCGCCATCCGCAAGAGCAATGCGGTCACCCATGTCAGCATGCGCACCACCGCCAACCTCGAGCTCCACAGCATCCGGACGGCGCCCGGCCTGCGCTGACCGCCGCCCCCTACATTGTGATCCCGCCATCCACCACGAAGTTCGAGCCCGTCGCGTAGGCGCTTTCGTCGCTCGCCAGATACACCAGCAGGTGCGCCATCTCTTCCGGTTGCGCCATCCGGCCCATCGGCTGGCGGGCGACAAACGTCTTCCACACCTCGTCGTGGTCGCCCAGCGCGTGCGCCCGCTCGTGCAGCGACGGCGAGTCGACGCTGCCGGGACAGATGGTGTTCGCCCGGATGCCGTTCTTCATGTAGTCGAACGCCACCGACTTGGTGAAGCCGATCACCGCCGCTTTCGATGACATGTAGCCGACCCGGTTCGGCACGCCCTTCATCGACGACGCCACCGACGCGACATTGATGATGTTGGCCCCGCCCTGCGCGATGAACGCCGGCAGGAACGCCTGGGTCAAAACGAACATCGGCGTCACGTTGATATCGAAGCTGAGCTGCCACTCCTCGAGCGTCGTCGTCCCCAGCATCCCCTGATGCACCCAGCCCGCGCCGTTGTAGAGCACGTTCACCCCGCGATGCCGTGCCGCCGCCTCGCGCAGCGCCAGATGGTCGGTGACGTCGAGCGCATAGGTCTCGTGCCCGGCCGAAATCTTGGCCAGTTCCTCACCCTTCCGCGCGATCCCCGCCGCGTCGCGATCGGTGGCGATCACCCGCGCGCCCTCGCGCGCAAAAGCCGTCGCCGCCGCGCCGCCGATGCCCGCCGCTGCGGCGGTCATGAACACTACTTTCCCCTCGAGCCGTCCCATTTTCTCCCTTTCCGTCCAGTTGCTCGTGTGACCAAAGGCCAAGCCTCCGGTCGTTGTCCCATTCCACCCGTGTGGTACCATACCAGCCTAGTCAGGGGGACCAGCACTATGGATGAATTGACCTGGGAAGCATTGCTTCCTCCGATCTTCGCGTCTGCCGGCGTCGACGCCAGTGGAACGCTGGAAATCGCTCCGCTGACCGGCGGCGTTTCATCCGATATCGTGCGTATCCGCCTGCCCGACGGCCGCCAATACTGCGCCAAGCGGGCGCTCAGTAAACTGAAGGTCGCGACCGACTGGCAGGCCCCGCTCGAGCGCAATCAGTACGAGGTCGCCTGGCTCCGTCGCGCCAACGCCATCATCCCCGGCGCCGCCCCCGAAGTGATCGGCGAAGACCGCGAGCACGGCATCGCCCTGCTCGAGTACCTGCCGGCCGAGGACTATGTCCTGTGGAAGGCCGAACTGCTGGCCGGCCGCGCCGATCCGGCCGTGCCGATCGCCGTCGCCGACGCGCTCGGCCGCATCCACGCCGCCACGTTCAACGACGCCTCGGCCGCCGCCGAGTTCCCCACCGACGACCTGATCGATGCGCTCCGGCTCGACCCGTACCTCCGCTTCACCGCCGGCCGTCACCCCGATCTCGCCGGCCGCATCCTCGCCGTGCTCAAGACCACCGCGAACACCAAGCTCGCCCTCGTCCACGGCGACGTCAGCCCCAAGAACATCCTCATTTCGAAGCGCGACGGCCACCCGGTGCTGCTCGATGCCGAATGCGCCTGGTACGGCGATCCGGCCTTCGATGCCGCCTTCTGCCTCAACCACCTGGTGCTGAAGTCCATCCACCTGCCGGCGCTCAGCGCGAGCCTCCTCGACCAGGCCGCCACCTTCGCCACGACGTGGCTGAGCCACTTCCCCGCAGCGGATCGTGCCGGGCTCAATGCCCGCACCGCGGCGCTTCTCCCCTGCCTGATGCTGGCCCGCGTCGATGGCAAGTCGCCTGTGGAGTATCTGAGCGAGGCCAATCGCCAGATCGTGCGCGACCGCGCCATCCCGCACATCCGCCGCCCACCAGCCAGCGTCGCCGAGTTGCTCAACAGCCTCCGTTCATCCCAGGATCGATAACCCGTTATGTCAGCCATCAAGACCATTCTCGGCCGCCAGGTCTGGGACTCCCGGGGCCGCCCCACCGTCGAGGTCGAAGTGACCCTCGCCTCCGGCGCCACGGGCCGTGCCATCGCCCCCTCCGGCGCCTCCACCGGCAGCCGGGAAGCGCTCGACAAGCGCGATGGCGGCAAGCGCCTGGGCGGCTACGGCGTCAACGGTGCGTTGGCCGCCGTCAACCACGAGATCGCCGGTCGCCTCAAGGGCCTCGACGCCATCGACCAGCCCGCCGTCGACGCCGCGATGATCGCGCTGGATGGCACCCCGCAAAAGACCCGGCTCGGCGGCAACGCCATCGTCGCCACTTCCTCCGCCATCGCCTGGGCCGCCGCCGCCGAGCAGAAGATCCCGCTCTGGCAGCACCTGCGCACCCTCAGCGGCCTCGACCCCAGCGCCCAGCACATCCCGGCCCCGATGATCCAGGTGTTCGGCGGCGGCCGCCACGCCGGCAACCGCATCGACATCCAGGACTTCCTCATCCTCGCCGTCGGCGCCAAGAGCTTCGCCGAGGCGACCGAGCAGATAGCTGAGGTCTACATGGCTGCCGCCAAGGCCATGGTGAAACAGGGCAAGCTCAACGGCGTCGCCGACGAGGGCGGCGTCTGGCCCGATTTCACCGCCAACGAGGACGGCCTCGAACTGTTGACCCGCGCCATCGAGGATGCCGGCCTTCGCCCCGGCACCGATATCGGCATCGCGCTCGATGTCGCCGCCACCTCGTTCTACGCCGACGGCGCCTACCGCCTCGCCCTCGACGGCAAGGCGCTCAATACCCTCCAGATGATCGAACTGCTGCAATCCTGGGTCGCCGCCTACCCTATCGTCTCCCTCGAAGACCCCCTCGCCGAGGATGACGACGAGGGCTTTGCCGAGATCACCCGACGGCTCGGGAAGTCCATCCAGATCGTCGGCGACGATTACTTGACCAGCTCAGAGTCCCGCGTTGCCCTTGCCGCAGAACTGGGATGCTGCAATTCGGTGTTGCTCAAATCGAACCAGTGCGGCACCCTGACCGAATTGATTGCTGCAAGCACGCGCGCCCGCGCCGAGGGCTGGAATACCATCCAGTCCGGCCGCTCCGGGGAAAGCGAAGATGTGACGCTCAGTCATCTGGCCGTCGGTTTGATGTCTGACCAGATCAAGGTCGGCTCGATGACGCGCTCGGAACGGACTGCAAAGTGGAACGAAGTGATCAGGATTGAGGGTTACTACGTAGCACCTCGCTACTGGCACTTTACCATTCCAGCGCTGTAGTCCAAATGAAGGGCAGCTTGGGGGATTCCGTTGGGGGACGCAGACAGACGCAATGGCGCGGGCCGGCCGGTTCGCGTTGAAGATGTAGCACGCGTCGCCGGTGTCTCACCGATTACGGTCTCACGCGCCCTCTCCTACCCCGACAAGGTCAAGGACGAGACCCGGGCCCGCATTCTCGAGGCCGTCGCCCAGACCGGCTACGTCGTCAACCGCTTCGCCTCGACGCTGCGCTCCGGCCGCTCCAACGTCATCACCGTCTTCGTCTCCAGCCTGCTCAACCCGCATTTCGCCACCTCGGTGCAGGGCATCGTCGATTCGGTCGAGGGCAACGGCTACCATCTGATGTTCGCCCAGACCGGCTATTCCGAGATGCTGGAGATCGACGTCGTCGAACAGGTGCTGCCGTTCCGCCCGGCCGGCGTCGTCTTCACCGGCGTGGTGCGCGCCGACAAGACCCGCCAGGCGCTGCAGAAGCTCGGCATCCCGGTGATGGAAATGTGGGGTAACCGACCTGATCCGATCGACATGCTGGTCGGCTCATCCGCCTACGACGCCGGCCGCCTGATGGGCGAACATTTCGGCGAACTGGGCTTCCGCAAGGTCGCCTATAGCGGCCACACCATCGACCGCACCGCCCAGCGCATCGAGGGCTTCCGCCACGGTCTCGCCAAGCATGGCCTGGCGCTCGAACTCATCCACCCGATGGACGGCACCCGCACCTTTGCCGACGGTATGCGGGCCTTCGACGATATCCTCGACCAGTTGCCCGGCTGCGACGCCATCTTCTTCGGCACCGACGTTCTGGCCGCCGGCGCTTTGACCCGGGCGCTCGACCGCGGCATCGCAGTCCCCGGCCAGGTCGCCATCGCCGGCTACGGCGACCTCGAATTCACCCAGCACGTCCGCCCCTCGCTCACCTCGCTGCAGGTCTCGAGCTACGAGATGGGCCGCGAAGCCGGCCGCATGCTGATCAAGCGCCTCAGCGGCGAAACCATCGCCAACCCGATCGTCCTCCAGCCAATCAGCCTCGAAGTCCGCTCCAGCACGAGCCGCTGATCGTCACCGGCCGAGCGTTGATCCTCCCCCGCAGGGTGGTGGAGGGGGCAGCCCCAAGCGCCGGTGACCGATGCATCACGCCCCCATCCGCCCATTGCAACCCGACATTCCGATCTCTATCATCGCCTCCGGTACGATCCTCCCTCAATCGAAGGAATGCCTGCCCAGTCGGTCGCGATTGGGCTATGGATCGTCGGGACAGCCTGTTTGATTTGAGGAGATCACTATGAGTTCGGGTAAAGGCGAGACCGCGCAGGGCAAGAAGCTCCGGTCGCGCGCCTGGTTCGACAATCCGGAAAACCCGGACATGACTGCGCTCTACCTCGAGCGCTATCTCAACTACGGTATTTCGCGCGAAGAGCTGCAGTCCGGCAAGCCGATCATCGGCATCGCCCAGACCGGCTCCGACATCTCGCCGTGCAACCGCCACCACCTCGAGCTGGCCAAGCGCGTCCGCGAGGGCATCCGCGATGCCGGCGGTATCGTCATGGAATTCCCGGTCCACCCGATCCAGGAAACCGGCAAGCGTCCGACCGCCGGCCTCGACCGCAACCTCGCTTACCTGAGCCTCGTCGAAGTGCTGTACGGCTACCCGCTCGACGGCGTGGTGCTGACCATCGGCTGCGACAAGACCACCCCCGCCATGCTGATGGGCGCCGCCACGGTGAACATCCCGGCGATCGCGCTCTCGGTCGGCCCGATGCTCAACGGCTGGTTCCGCGGCGAGCGCACCGGTTCGGGCACCATCGTCTGGAAGGCCCGTCAGATGATGGCCGCCGGCGAAATCGGCTACGAGCAGTTCATCGAGCTGGTGGCGTCGTCCGCCCCCTCGACCGGCTACTGCAACACCATGGGCACTGCCTCCACCATGAACTCGCTGGCCGAGTCGCTCGGCATGCAGCTGCCCGGTTCCGCCGCCATCCCGGCGCCCTACCGTGACCGTCAGGAAATGGCCTGGCGCACCGGCAAGCGCATCGTCGAGATGGTGCACGAGGACCTGAAGCCTTCGGACATCCTGACCAAGGACAACTTCATCAACACCATCGTCGTCAACTCGGCGATCGGCGGCTCCACCAACGCCCCCATCCACATCAACGCCATCGCCCGCCATATCGGCGTCGAGCTGAACATCGACGACTGGCAGAAGCACGGCCACAAGGTGCCGCTGCTGGTCAACATGCAGCCGGCCGGCGAGTACCTGGGTGAGGACTACTACCATGCCGGCGGCGTGCCGGCCGTGGTCAACGAGCTGATGAAGCAGGGCCTCATCCGTGAGAACGCCCCGACCGTCAACGGCAAGACCATCGGCGAGAACTGCCGCACCACCACCATCCAGGACGACAAGGTCATCCGGCCGTTCACCAACCCGATGAAGGCCGAAGCCGGCTTCCTCGTCTTGCGCGGCAACCTGTTCGACAACGCCATCATGAAGACCTCGGTGATCTCCGAGGAGTTCCGCCAGCGCTACCTCAACAACCCCAAGGATCCGGGCGCGTTCGAGGGCAAGGCCGTGGTGTTCGACGGTCCGGAGGATTACCACCACCGCATCGACGACCCCTCGCTCGAGATCGACGAGCACACCCTGCTGTTCATGCGCGGCGCCGGCCCGATCGGCTACCCGGGCGCAGCCGAGGTCGTGAACATGCGTCCGCCTGATTACCTGATCAAGAAGGGCATCACCTCGCTCGCCTGCATCGGCGATGGCCGCCAGTCCGGTACCTCGGGCTCGCCGTCCATCCTCAACGCGTCCCCGGAAGCGGCGGCCGGCGGCAACCTCGCGATCCTCAAGACCGGCGACCGCGTCCGCATCGACCTGAACAAGGGCGAAGCCGACATCCTCATCTCCGCCGAGGAGATCGAGCAGCGTCGCGCCGAACTGCATGCTGCCGGCGGCTACAAGTATCCGGCGCATCAGACCCCGTGGCAGGAAATCCAGCGCGGTATCGTCGACCAGCTCGGCGCCGGCGGCGTGTTGAAGAACGCCGTCAACTACCAGCGCCTGGCGCAGACCGCCGGTCTGCCACGCGACAACCACTGATCACAAACGCAAATGGGCCGGTCTTTACCGGCCCATTCTTCTTGCGCGGCCGGCGCGTATGAGCCAACAAGCCGCCGCAATGTTTGACGAACAAGTTATCGTAAGCGCACTATCTGGGGCGCTAGTGGCGGGTGAGGGCTCGATGTCTGATATTCTGGACTATTGCAAAGGGCGGGAGGCGCAGACCTTCAAGCCCGGCCAGGTGTTGATCCGCGAAGGTGGCCAGGAAGGCCAGCTCTTCGTCCTGATCGACGGCCAGGTCGAGGTGCTCCGCAAGGATACCCAGGTCAGCTACATCGACGAACCCGGCTCGATCTTCGGCGAGATGGCCGTGCTGCTCGACATGCCCTCGAGCGCCACCGTCAAGGCCCTGTCGAACGTCAAGGCCTACGCCATCGACGACGCCATCAGCTTCCTCGGTGGCAACCCCGAGATCGCACTCTACGTCGCAACCCTGCTGGCGCGGCGCCTCTACTACACCACCTCATACCTGGTCGATCTGCAGCAGCAGTCCGAAGGCAAGCGCGAAGACCTCGACCTCGTCGACAAGATCCTCGCCCAGCTGATCGAAAAACCCGACGAAGCCAAACACGCCAAACGGTCGCGGAAGTAGCCCACCGTCCGTGCAGTGATCCTCCCCTGCGAAGCGGGGGAGGGGGACCACGCGCAGCGTGGTGGAGGGGGCGGTCAGAGTCACCCGGGTCGCTCATCCCCCCACTGGCAGAAATTCATGGCCTAAGCCCAGCCTAAGCTTGGTCTAAGCCAGCCCCTTGCTCACCAGTACGGCATAGATGATCGCTGCGTAGGTCAGCTGATGGGTGATCTGGTCGAGCCCATGCAGGCTCCAGAACCGCCGCGGCTGCGTGTCGACATGCACGCCGCGCGAGTAGTGAATCTTCGAATAGTCGAGCAGGTAGTGCACCACGAACTCGGCCAGGACGATGCCAAGGAGCCATGGCAGCGGCGTTCCCGCCAGCAGCAGCACCAGCGCGGTCAGACCGGCGTGCACGCCGGCATGCGCATAACCGCCCGGTTGGCGGAAATCGCCCTTACCGCCCAGCATCCACCCCGGCTGCAGAAAATAGTCGGCGATGTAGTGCTTGAGCTCCAGTCCGATGAACAGCAGAAAGAATAGTCCGACCATTCGGTCTTGTCCTTGCGGGGTGACGCCCCCACGGCCCATCCCGAGAGCAGATGCTTGCAAGCTCCCGTTGTTAGAGGCAAGCGCAGAGTTTACTCCTGTGCTAGGTTCCCGTCTGCGCCGTTCAGCCGGCGTTCATGGGCGGCGTGGCAGGTGGTCCGCGCCGGACGTCTGCCTGCTGGAGGTTCTCGATGCTGAGACTGCTCTCCTCGATTGCTCTGCTTTTGCTGGTCGCCCAGCCGGCGCTCGCTGCTTCCGGCACCGCTGTCGGCGTCGATCCCGACGCCCGGCTCGAGGACAAGGCCGGCACCAAGACCCTGGTCGTCGGCACCGATGTGTTCATCGGCGATCGCGTCGTCACCGATGCCAAGGGCCTCGTCCAGATCCGTTTTTCCGACAAGACCAAGCTGGTGGTCGGCCCGCGCTCCGCGCTGGTGATCGAGGATTACCTGCTGCGTGAGGATGGCTCGGGCGGCAAATTCGCCATCAACGCCTTGTCCGGCACCTTCCGTTTCGTCACCGGCGGCGCCCCCAAGGACCGCTACAAGATCACCACGCCAACCGGCACCATCGGCGTGCGCGGCACCGCCTTCGACCTCAATGTCCACGAGGATCACTATTCGCTGCTGCTGTTCCACGGCGCCGTCGTGATGTGCAACAACGCCGGCAAGTGCGTCACCGTCGATGATTTCTGCGACGTCGGCATGGCCGATCTCAGCGACGCCAAGCTGCTCGGCAACACCGACGATTTCGTCGGTGCCGAGCGCGTCTCGATGCGTGGCATGTTCCCCTGGGCCGTCTCGGAATCGGATCTGATGAACCCGTTCTGGGTCGCTCGTGCCCGCGAGTGCCTGAACCGCGCGGTCGTCCCCAACGACACCGACGCCGGCGCCGCTAACCCCGACGCGCCGCCACCACCACGGCAGACCCCTGGCTTCAACGGCAACCTGACACACGCCAACTAGGACACGATCCCGCCGATGTTGCGACGCCTGCTGCCTATCCTTGCCGGCCTCGTCATCGTGGTGCTGCTGGCGCTGCTGCGCATCGCCGACCCCTTCCCGGTGCAGGCGCTGCGCGAGATCGCCTTCGATTTCTACCAGCGCCTCCACCCTCGCCCCGAAGCCGAGTTCCCGGTCCGCGTCATCGACATCGATGAAGCCGCGCTCGCCGAGTTCGGCCAGTGGCCGTGGCCGCGCGATCGCCTCGCTGCCGTCACCGATCGTCTGACCGAGCTGGGCGCCGCCGCCATCGGCTTCGACGTGCTGTTCCCCGAGGTCGACCGCATGTCGCCGAGCCGCATCGCCGCGACCCTCCCCGGCGTCGACGCCGCAACGCTCCCCGACTATGACGCCGTGTTCGCCGCCTCGCTAGCGCGGTCGCCCGCCATTCTCGGCTTCTCGCGCGCCACCTCCGGCAAGCCGCTGAGCGGCGGCCCCAAGGGTGGCTTCGCCATCTCCGGTCCCGACCCCAGCGAGCGCATCCCGTTCCTCACCAGCGTCGCCGCGCCGATCCCGGTGCTCCGCGACGCCGCCCCCGGCCTCGCCGCTCTCAGCCTCAATGTCGAGCTCTCGGCCGGCGCCGTCCGCCGGATACCCATGCTCTGGACCAATGGCAGCCAGCTCTTCCCCACCCTCTCGATCGAAGCACTGCGCATTGCCATGGGGCTGAGCACCGTCGTGGTGTTCGGCGATACCGCCGCCGAGGGCTATGTCGACAGCCTGCGGCTCGGCGATTTCACCGTGCCGCTCACCTCCGAGGGCGACCTCTGGCTCTACTACAGCCGCCCCGACCCGGAGCTCTTGGTCTCCGCCGCCGACCTCCTCGGCCCCAACTACCAGCAATTGAGCGACCGCATCGCCGGCAACATCGTGCTCGTTGGCACCTCGGCCTCGGGCCTGCTCGACCTCCACAACACCACGCTCGGCGACAACGTCGCCGGTGTCACCATCCATGCCCAGGCCATCGAGCAGATCCTCTCGGGCACCTATCTCAGCCGCCCCGACTGGGTCGCGGGCCTCGAGATCGTCGGCTTCTTCGCGCTCGGCGCCTTCATGGTCGTGGTGGTGCTGCTGCTCGGCCCCTTCGCCGGCATCGCGGCCGGTGCCCTGTCGCTCGCCGCCGCCATCGGCTTTTCCTGGTGGATGTTCGTCACCCGCGGCATCATGCTCGATCCGAGCTACCCGCTGATCGGGCTGACCCTGCTCTATCTCGCCCTGGTGTTCTTCCGCTTCCTCACCACCGAGCGCGCCAAAAAGCAGATCCGTCGCGCCTTCGGTTACTACGTCGCTCCGTCGCTGCTGAGTGAGATCGAAAAGAACGGCGACCGCCTGAAGCTCGGCGGCGAAGTCCGCCGCATTACGGTGCTGTTCTCCGACATGCGCGGCTTCACCTCGCTCAGCGAGAAGCTCGAGCCGCGTCGCATCCTCACCATCCTCAACACCCTGTTCGGGGCGCTCGGCCACGAGATCATCGGCCGCATGGGGACCATCGACAAGTTCATCGGCGACGCCATCATGGCGTTCTGGAACGCCCCGGTCGATGTCCCCGACCATGAGCGCAAGGCCCTCCGCGCCGCACTCGCCATGCGCCAGAAGCTCGCCGAGCTGAACCAGCACGACGCCTTCCAGCTGAAGGCCGGCAAGGCCGCGGTGCAGGAACTCGGTATCGGCATCGGCATCTCCACCGGCGAGGCGCTGGTCGGCAATATGGGCCTCGAGACGCGCTTCGATTACTCCGCCCTCGGCGACACTGTGAACGTCGCGAGCCGCGTCGAAAGCGCCTGCAAGGAGGTCGGCTACGACATCCTCGTGGCCGATCCGGTCCGCGTCATCGCCTCCGACTTCGCCCTGCTCGAAGCCGGCGCGCTGGCGCTGAAAGGCAAAGCCGAGCGCGTCGTCATCTACCTCTTGGTCGGCGACGCCGAGCTCGCCAAATCCGGCGCCTTCCACCTGCTGCGCGTCACCCACGCCGAGGCGCTCGAACGGCTGCGCACCGGCCAGGACACCCGCGGCGCCATCGCCGAGTGTATTGCGCTATCGGCCAAGCTCGAGCCCGGCCTCAAGAAGTTCTACGACCTGCTCCCCAGCCGCCGCATGGACTTCGTTTCAACCGAGACCGTGGTTCCGATCACCCCGGCAACCGCCGCCGGCTAGCCGCCCGCATACGCCTCGCGCATCTCCTCGATCTCCCCCAGCGCCTCGTATAGCGGCCGCCAGTTGTCCGCCTCGGCGATCGGCGCCCACAGCGCCTCCATCTCGTCGATCAGCATCGTTCGCGGCACGTCGCGCTTGAAATACGGGTGGTCGAGATTGGCATCCGCCGAAGCCGGGTGCGCCGTGAGCAGCCCCGCCAGCGTCTCGAAGGCCGGGCCACGATAGTGGTCCGACGCCGGGCTCCGCATCGCCCTCGCGCCATCGGCGCCGCGCCAGTCGAAGAAAAACTGCTCGAACGGCATCTGCGTTTCGCGGAGGAAGTTGAACACCTCCTGCACCAGCAGCGAATCCGCCTCGACGCCCAGCGACTCGATTCCCAGCCGTTCCAGCACCGCCTGCCAGATCGAGCGCTGGAACGCCGGCCAGAACTGGTTCAGCGCCGCTTCCATCTCGGCATGCTCGCCCAAGGGCAGCAGCACCTCGGCGAGCCGCGTCAGGTTCCACGCCAGCGTGTCCGGCTGCTTGCCGAACGCATACAGCCCCCACTCGTCGAAATAGGCCGCTGTGAACGCCGGATCGTAGGTCGGCAGGAACCGCCACGGCCCGTAGTCAAAACTCTCGCCGGTGATGTTGATGTTGTCGGTGTTCAGCACCCCGTGCACGAACCCCGCCGCGATCCATCGCGCCCCGGTCTGCGCCACATTCTCCGACACCGCCGCGAGGAACTTCGCCGCCCGGCCATTGTCCCCCTCGACCCACAGCTGCGGGTAGTAGGCCTTGACCGAGTGATCGAGCAGCCCCCTGAGCCGCTCCTCTTCCTTGAGATAGCTCAGCCGCTGGAACGAGCCGATCCGCGTATGCCCGTGGCTCAGCCGCACCAACACCGACGACCGGGTCGGTGACGGCTCATCGCCCCGCTGCAGCTCCTCGCCGGTCTCGATCAGGCTCAGCGATTTCGAGGTGTTCACCCCGAGCGCTTCGAGCATTGCCGTCGCCAGCACCTCGCGCACCCCACCTTTCAGGGTGAGCCGCCCGTCTCCAGCCCGCGACCACGGCGTCCGCCCCGAGCCCTTGGTGCCGAGATCCATCAGCCGCCCGTCGTTCAGGTCCTCGAGTTGCGCATAGAGGAACCCGCGCCCGTCCCCGAGGTCCGGATTGTAGGTCTGGAACTGATGCCCGTGGTAGCGCAGCGCCAACGGCTCCTGGAACGACCCCGGCAACGGCTCGAACTTGCCGAAATAGCCAACCCACTCTTCGTCCGTCAGCCCGTCCAGCCCTACCGACGCCGCCGCCCGCTGGTTGCGATAGCGCAGGATATGCTCCGGGAAGGCTGCGGCCTTCACCTTGTCGAAATACCCCTCGCCCAGCTCGGCATGGGTGGTCCGCCCGCGAAACGTCACCGCCGGAACACCCCTACCACCTCGACATGCGTCGACCACGCGAACTGGTCCACCGGCACCACCGACTCCAGCCGATACCCACCCTCGATCAAAATCGCCGCGTCCCGCGCAAAGGTCTTCGGTTCACACGACACCGCCACCACGGTCTTCACCTTGCTCCGCGCCAATTCCCTCGCCTGTGCCTCGGCCCCGGCACGCGGCGGATCGAACACCACCGCATCGAACGGGTTCAACTCGATCGGCGCCAGCGGATCGCGGAACAGGTCGCGCATCTTCGCCTCGATCGGCTTCAGCCCCTGCACGTGGTTCGCAGCCTTGACCAGCGCCGCGATGCCCGCCCGATCGCTGTCCGCCGCGTAGACCCGGGCCCCCTGGGCCAGCCGCAGCGCAAACGGCCCGACCCCTGAGAACAGGTCCGCCACCGCCTTGACCCTGCCGACCCCCTCGACCACCAGCCGCGCCAGCGTCTCTTCCGCCGCCGCCGTCGCCTGCAGGAAACTCGCTGGCGGGATTTCGACCATCGCCTTGCCCATCTTCACCGCCGGCGGCCGCGCCATGAATACCGGCTCGCCGTTGAAGGTCAGCCGCGCCAGCTTGTGGGTCCGCGCAAACTCGGCCAGTTGCACCGGCTTCAGCTTCCGCTCCGATTTCACCGAGAGATCGATGCCGGTATCGCTGAGCGTGAAGCTGACATCACAATCCCCGGCCAGTGGCTGCAGCGCCCGCGCGATCCGCGGCGCATGCTTCGACAATGTCGGCACGAGGATCGGGCAGGCATCGATATCGAGCACCTCGTGGCTCTTCGCCCGCATGTACCCGGCGCCGGCCTTCCGCACATGCAAGGTCGCCCGCCGCCGCCCCGCCCCCGTCGCATCGACGAGCGGCGCCACCTCCACCTCGATCCCGGCATGCGCCAGCGCCACGACCACCAGGCCACGCTTGAACTCGGCATAGGTCGCCCGGTTCATGTGCTGCAGCGAGCACCCGCCGCAGGCTCCGAAATACGGGCTGATCGGCTCCGCCCGCTCGGCGCTCGGCTCGATCACCCGCAGCAGCGTGCCGCGCTCCCCGTCCCGCGAAATCTCCACCCGCTCGCCCGGCAGCGTGAACGGCACAAACACCCGCTCGCCGCCGACCTCGCCAATGCCGTCGCCATGCTGCCCCAGGGACTGGATCATGATTTCTGTCATCCCCGCCCTCTAACAGCCTTTCCGCCCGTCAGTAAGGCCCACCGTCCCGCCGTTTGACAAACCTAATTGTATTAGGTTATTGCCATCATATTGATGGAATGGAGCAGGCGACCATGGCTCGGGCAGGATTGACGGTAGAGCGGCTGGTTCATGCCGGCGCGAAACTGGCCGACGAGGCCGGTTTCGACGCGGTGACGCCGTCGGCGCTGGCCCGCCTGTTCGACGTGCAGGTCGCCAGCCTCTACTCGCACGTGAAGAGCGCCGGTGAGTTGAAGACCCTCGTCGCGCTGTTCGCCCTCGACCAGCTCGCCGACCGCGCCGCCGAAGCCGTTGCTGGTCACTCCGGCAAGGATGCCCTGGCGGCGCTCGCCAACGTCCATCGGGACTTCGCCACCGAGCACCCCGGGCTTTTCGCCGCCTCGAGATACCCGCTCGATGCCGCTGCGGCCGCCAGTAGCGGCGGCCTCCGGCTGGCGCAGCTGATGCGCGCAGTGCTGCGCGGCTACCATCTCGCCGAGCCCGACCAGACCCACGCCGTGCGCCTCATCGGCAGCGTGCTGCTTGGTTTCACCACGCTCGAGCTGGGTGGCAGTTTCGACCACAGCGCACCCGATCCGGAGGTTTCGTGGCTGCGAGCCATCGATGCGATGGACGCCATCCTGCGCAGTTGGCCGGCCGCCTGACGCCACTTGGTACATTCGAAGTACGGACTTAGGACATGACTATCTGCCAGCGGTGGATCACCACCCCGATCACTGATGAACTTGTGCACGGCGCGCTCGAACTGGGAGCGACCGAACACGGCGTCCTGCCTCACCGCCTGCCGGCATGGGCCCGCAAGCAGTGGGCCGATCCGCAGCTGACGATGACCGAAAGCCAGCCCTCCGGCGTCCGCCTCGCCTTTCGCACTGCCGCCACGGCGATCGAACTCGACGCCCTGCCGACCCGGCGGCTGTATGTCGGCTTCCCGCCACGTCCGGACGGCGTCTACGATCTGTGCGTTGACGGCCGGCTGCTCCGTCAGGCCAGCGCCAGCGGCGGCAACATCCTCCGCATCGATATGACTACCGGCTCGGCCACGCAGGAGGCCGGTGCCCACGGCACACTGAGCTTCGCCGACCTGCCCGAGGGCATGAAAACCATCGAAATCTGGCTGCCGCACAACGAGACCACCGAACTCATCGCCCTGCGCAGCGATGCGCCGCTCCAGCCCGCTGGCGATGCCAGCCGCAGGATCTGGCTGCATCATGGCAGCTCGATCAGCCAAGGCTCCGACGCGCCCAGCCCGACCGGCATCTGGCCGGTCATCGCTGCACGGCAGGCCGGTGTCAGCCTGATCAACCTTGGCTTTGGCGGCAGCGCACTGCTCGATCCGTTCACCGCCCGCAGCATCCGGGATACGCCGGCCGACCTGATCAGCCTCAAGCTCGGCATCAACGTCGTGAACACCGACCTGATGCGGCTTCGCGCCTTCGGCCCGGCGGTACACGGCTTCCTCGACACGATCCGCGAGGGCCACCCGGTGACCCCGCTGCTGGTCATCTCCCCGATCCTCTGCCCGGTGCACGAGGATACACCCGGTCCGACGGCGCCCGACTTCGGGGGCGGCCGCATCCAGTACCGGGCGACCGGCAACCCGGCAGAGGTCGCCGCCGGCAAGCTGACCCTCAACGTCATCCGCGGGGCGCTGCAGGGGATCGTGGCACAGCGCGCCGCCACCGACCCGAACCTCCACTATCTCGATGGCCGCGAACTCTATGGCGAAGCCGACCACGCCGAGCTGCCGCTACCCGATGGCCTCCACCCCGACGCGGCGGCGCACCGTCGCATCGGCGAGCGCTTCGCGAACCTCGCCTTCGTTCACCCCGGCTGGCCAGCGAACACTAGTTTCCCGGCTGGCTGACCATCTCCAGCAAACTCGCAATCGACACGAACGGAATCCCCATCCGCTCGCTCAGCCCCGTCGCGCATGTCGACACCGTCGAGAGGCCGATCTCGCAACCATCGGGGATCTGCGCTTTGGCGAAGCGCGTCGCGTGCGCGTTGAGCTCGGGGACATAGAGCCCCTTGTCGCCGGCATAGCCGCAGCAGGTGATGGCATCGAGCACCACCACCTTCTCGGCGATCACCGCCGCCAGCGCCTCGATAGCGCCCTGTTCCTTCAGCCGCTGTGCCGAGCAGTTGTGGTGCACCGCCACCGCCGGCAGTGGCTTGGTGATGGTCAGCCGCGGCAGGATTTCCTTCAACAGGAACTCCGCCGAATCCATCACCGCCGCTTCGCCCGGATGCTCGCGCATGTGCTTGGCGCAGGTCGAGGCATCGGTCACCACCGGCAGCTTGCCCGCCTTGCTCAACCCGTCGAGCTCGCGCCGCGTCGAGCCGCCGACCCGCTCGGCCTCCCCCGGAAAGCCCTTCGACAGGAATGGTTGCCCGCAGCACTGCCCCTCGAGCTTTTCCGGCACCACCGGATCGAACCCGGCGCGCCGCATCAATTCGATCATTGCGTCGGTGGTGGGCAGCAGCCCGTTCTCGCGCGTCGGCGCGCCGAACATCCGCGTCGCGCAGGACGGGAAGTAGACCACCTGCCCGTTCGGCGCATTGGTCGCGGGCAACGGCTTCGGCGCCCCCGGCCCGGGCCGCAGCGCCGGTGAAACCCGCGGCACGGCCTTCGGCGCCAGTGCATGCATGGCGCCGGCCACGGCGTCGACCACACCATTGCCGACGATCTTCCGGCCCAGCGCCTGCGCCCCGACCCCGAGCTTCATGCCGGTTTCGAGCGCCGCGGTGTGCCCGCCGACCCAGTGCGCCACGCCACGATCGCCGTCGCTCCGCCTGCGCCCGCGCTCACCGATCACCATGGTGCCGGTTTCGATCCCCACCGGGCAGCGCAGCGAGCAGAGGTTGCACGCCGCGCAGGTATCGAGCCCTACATACTGAAAACCCTCGTCCATGGCCTTCAGCCGCTCCGGGTCCTCCCCGGTCTGGCGCAGCCGCGCCCGCTCGCGCGTTACCGCGATACGCTGGCGCGGGCTGAGCGTCATGTGATGGCTCGGGCAGGCCGGCTCGCAGAAGCCGCATTCGATGCAGAGGTCGACGATCTCGTCGGCCAGCGGCATCAGTTTCAGGTTCTTGATGTGGATGTCGGGATCGGGATTGAGCAGCACGCCCGGATTGAGCAGCCCCTCAGGATCGAACAGCCGCTTGATCTCATGCATGATGAGATAGGCCTTGGTGCCCCACTCCGCCTCGACGAACGGCGCGATGGCGCGCCCGGTGCCGTGCTCGGCCTTCAGCGAGCCGCCATAGCGGACCGACACCAGCTCCGACAGTTCCTTCGAGAAGTGATCGAACTTCACGGCCGCCTGCGGGTCCATGAAGCTGTCGCTCATCTGGAAATGCAGGTTACCCGCCAGCGCGTGTCCGAAGATGATCGCGTCCTCGTAGCCGCAATCGTCAAGCAGCTTCCGCATGTCGATGACGAAGTCGGCCAGCCGGTCGATCGGCGCCGCCACATCCTCGGTCAGCATCGAGGTGCCCTTCGGCCGTGCCGCGCCACCGGTGGCGAAGAAGCCCTTCCGCACGTCCCACAGTCCGTGCGAAACATGCTCATCGGCCGAGAAGTTGATATCCGTCGCCCCCTCGGAGCGGAGGATCTCCACCGCCTTTGCCGTCTCCGCCTCGAGCGTCGCCTGGTCTGGCGCCGTCACGTCGATCAGGATCACCGGCGAGGTCTCGGTGAAGAACTTCACATAAGGCTGGATCGCCGGCAGGTGCTCCACCGTCGAGAGCGCCCGCCGCTCGATATACTCGGCAGCCGTGACGCCGGTCGTCACCTGCACCCCGCCATTCGCTAGCTTCGAGATGGCGCGGGCGCAGGAATAGGGATCAGGGAACGGGATCAGCCCGGTCACCTTGTACGGGTGCTCGGGGATCGTGTTGTAGGTCACCTCGCTGACGAACCCGAGCGTTCCCTCCGACCCCACGATCAGGTGGATCAGGATGTCGATCGGATCGTGGAAATCGAGCAGCGCATTGATCGAGTAGCCGACCGTGTTCTTGATCCGGTACTTTTTGCGGATCAGCTCGACCAGCGCCGGATCCGCCGACACCTTCTTGTGCAGCGCCACCAGTTCGGCGAGCAGGTGCGCGTGCGAAACCCTGAACTTCGCAACCGATTCCGGGTCCCCGGAATCGAGCACCGTGCCATCGACCAGCATCACTCGGAGCCGGTGCATGGTGTGGTAGGTGTTGTAGGCCACGCCGCAGCACATGCCCGACGAGTTGTTGTTCACCACCCCGCCGATCTTGCAGGTCGCCTGGCTCGCCGGGTCCGGCCCAAGCTTCGCCCCGAACGGCTTCAGCGCCTTGTTGGCATTGGCGACGATCACCGCCGGCCCCAGCGTCACCCGCTGCCCGGCCTCGTGAATTTCGAGCTTCTTCCAGCCGTCGCCGAGCACCGCGAGCACCCCGTCGGTGATCGCCTGGCCCGACAGCGAAGTCCCCGCCGCGCGGAACGTCAGCGGCAGCTTTTCGGCCCGCGCCGCCGCGATCACCGCCCGCACCTCGTCCTCGGTGTTGACGATCACCACCACCGCCGGGATCAGCCGGTAGGAGCTGGCATCACCGGAGTAAGCATAGGTCATCACCGGGTCGGTCATGATCCGGTCCTTGCGGATCAGATCCTTCAGCCGCGCGACAATCCCTTGCGTCGCCGCAGCCCGGTCCACCCCGATCGGGGCCATCTCGTTCACGTCACTATCCGCCCTTTAGGCCCGACGCGGGAAATCCCGCAGCCGGGCAAGATGTTTGGCTGGCATGTTAGAGACATTCTCAGCCGGGCGGTAGTGAGGCATTGGTCGTGGACGACCTCAGCCGACGAGGTCCAGCTTCTCCACCGGCGGCCCCGGGAACGTCGAGAACCCGGTGATCACCCCGCCGCCGAGCAGCTCGTCCACCGCCCGCGCCGCCTGGTCGATCGCCGAGTGCGCATAGGCGTAGGCGCCCGAATCCGAGTTGGCGATGGCGATCCGGCCCCACCCCTTGCGCGCCGCCTCGACCGGCAGCGGCCCATCTGGCCAGTACGCATCCCACGGCCGCATGTATTCGAGCGCGTAGCCGTGGCTCCAGCGGTTGCAGGTGATCGCTTCGATATCGCGCCCCGCGTCGAAACTGGTACCGGCGAGCGCCCGGCTCAGCATGTCGCGGATATGCCGCTCCATGTCCTCAAAGCTGATCGTGGTGAGCAGCTGCCGGCCCTGTTGCGCCTGTTCGCGCGCCGAAACGCCGACCTCACCGGTGACCACCACCTTGCTCAGGTGCAGCACGATCGGATCATCCGGCGTATCGGCGAACCTGTAGTCGCCCATCGACACCGGGAAATCCATCCCGGCCCCGTCGAAGAACAGCCCCGGCGCATCGAAGCTCGAGATCCCCGCCTCCTTGAACGCCCGCCAGTTGTTGAGCAGCACGTTGGTGTAGATCAGCGGCACCTTGATCTGGTCGTTCAGCGCCGTGACCTGCTCGGTCGAAATCTCGCTGGTGAGGTAGGGGATGATCCGATGCCAGCAGGCCAGCACCACCTGTTTGGCGCTCACCGTCTTGAGCTTGCCCTCTTCGACATAGGTCACCGTGACGCTTTCGGCCGACGCCGGATCGCCATCATGCGCCACTTTCACCACGCTCGAATTGAGCCGCAGCCGCGTGTCGTTGGCGACATCGTCGAGCGCCGCATAGTCGAGCTTGGCCGAGACCAGCTCCTCCATGCTCGAGCCTGCCAGCGCCTTGGGGATGAGCTTCCGCACCAGCGCCCGCGCCACCCCGGCATTGCCGTCGGGGAAGTGGTAGATGTAGGGGTCCGGATCGGTCAGCGCGAGCCGCCCCGACGGGCTCATCGTCTTGTAGGGCCGCTCGCCCAGGTCCATGCCGCCGAAGCCGGGGTTCCAGTTGCCCCACGCATCGAGCGCCGTCGTCCCCTCGATGCCGATGCCGAAATAGCCACCGGTCGATTCCTGGAAATAGGTGACGAGCTGCGGATCGTACCCGCAAATCCTGGTGAGGAAATCCGCGTAAGTCGTCTCGCTGAGCTGCTTCAGCTTCTCCTCGCGTGTCTTCCCAGCGAGATAGTCCCTGGGCGCGTCGATCAGCTCGATCAGGTCGGCCTTGGCCTTGTCGTTCAACGGACTGAGCGGCACCCAGTCGGCCGCCGCCTCGGCCTCGGGCACGAATTTGTCAGTTCCGAACATCTCCTTGGCGAAGAACACCGCGCTGCCGAGCCCGCGAGCATCCTCCCAGTCCTTGTCGTAGTAGGTCTCGAACTTCTCGATCTCGATGCCGATGTCCTTCAGCACCGCGTGCACGGCGTCGGAGAAGTAGGTCGGCGTCTGCAGCGACTGGCTGCCGCCGTAGCCGATCACCGTCCGGCCCGCCGCCGTCACGTACTCGTTGCGCCGCGCATGCCCGCCGAAATCGTCGTTGTTCTCGAGGATCAGCACCTTGCCCGGCTTGTGCTTCTGGAACAGCTGCGCCGCCGTGAGCCCGGAAATGCCGCCGCCCACCACCACCAGGTCATAGCTCTCGCCCGTTACGTCAGGCGAGCCGGCATTCGACCAGAACGTGCCGTCGCGCAGCGCGTGCCCGACATTCATCGCGCCCTCGGAATGCCCGCGCAGGTTCTTCAGCTCCGGTGGATAGTTCGCCGTCAGCGCCGCCTGCGCTGCGCCGGCCCCGAGGCCGAGCTGCGTAGCGGCCACCCCGCCGATCGTCAGCGCCACCCCATTGAGAAAATCGCGCCGGCTGATCGCCCGGTCCATGCCGAGTTGCCGGTCCCGTTCTGACCACGTTGTCATAAAAAACTCCCGCCTGCCCGGAGAAACCATCCGGCCAGACGGGAGTCATTGTCAACTATTCGTCAGGGTTAGGCGGGCGCTTGTCAGGCTTTAGCCGAGGTCGACCTCGGTGGCGTCTTCCTCGAACCCTTCGCGGATTTCCTGCGCCGCCCGGCGCAGGATTTCCGCCACCCGGCGGTCTTCGTCGGGGTTGCGGCGAACCGCTTCCTTGATCGCCTTCTTCAGTGCCTTGCGGGCGTCGTTCACTTCCGGCGCCACGTCGTCGAGATCACGGTCGGGCCGGCCGTGGTGGTCGCCTCGCTCGGGTCGATAGGGGCGCTCCGGCCGCTCGGGCCGTTCGGGATGATCCGGGTGCGGCGGAGGACCGCCGCGATCGCCGAACCAGCCATGCCGGCCAAATTCCCGCCCCATGCCGCGAAATCGCTCGCGGAACTGCTCCGCCTCCCCCGGCGTGAACGGGAAGTCCTGGCTCGCCATGCGCTCCCTCAGATGCTCCATGCCCGACCCCGCTTTGGCGAGGAAATCGAGCGTCGACTGGATCGCCTCGCGATTGTCGTTGAGGTGCGTCCGGCCTTCGTCGGTGATGGTGTAGAGCTTCTTGTTGCCCTCGGCGGCCGAGGTCACGTACCCCGCCTCCTCGAGATAGGTCAGCGCCGGATAGACGATGCCCGGGCTCGGCGAATAGAAGCCCTTCGAATGCTCCTCGATCGCCTTGATCAGGTCGTAGCCGTGCCGCGGCTGCTGTTCGATCAGGAACAGCGCCACAAGGCGCAGGTCGCCCGACGCCAGCATCCGCCCGATGCGGAAATTGCCCCCGAAGCCGCCCCATTCGCCGGGGTTGATGTTGGCTTCGAAGTTCCCAAATTTGCGGAACCCGCGCCGCGCCATGGCTTCCATGCGCCGCCAGTTCCGGTCCCACCTGTGGTCGTGATCATGCATATCACATCTCCAAGATATATCTTACGATAGCCCGAAGATATGCCTCGGCCCGCGAGCCTTCAAGATAGCTCGCAAGATATATCTTAAGTCAGAGATGCCGCCTTTACCCTCCCCCGCGTGGCGGGGGAGGGGGACCAGCGAAGCTGGTGGAGGGGGCAGCCAAACTCACGGCGTCACCCGGCATGCGCCGGAATGACATCGAGTTTCTGCTAGCTGATCGCCTTCACATACCGCTCCGCCGAAGCCCGTACCCGGGCCTTGGCATCCGCGCTCATCACCCGGTCCCACCACCCCGCGTAGATCCGGTCATAGGCCAGCCCATCGACGGTGCCGACGATCCGCTCCACCTCCCGCGCCGGCAGCGGGATCAGGTTGGGATACGAGTACATGAAGCTCACCCAGCGCGTGTCCGGCACCACCATGATGGTGTCGCCGGTCATCAGCACGCCCTTGCCGTCCTCGCCGCTCCAGTGGAGCGCGGTCGAGCCGACAAAATGCCCGCCGCAGCGCACCAGCGTCACCCCCTGCCCCAGCTCCAGCTGCTCGCCCTGCCAGTAGCTCACCCGCTCCGACGGCCGCATCACATATTGCCGGTTGGCCTCGTGGATATGGATGGGCACGCCGCCCAGCGCTTCCGACCAGTCGACCATCGAGGAATAGAAGTGCGGATGCGAGATCGCCATCGCCCGCACCCCGCCCAGTTCCTTGATCCGGGCCACGGCCTCGTCGGTCACCAGCGGCGTGCAATCCCACAGCACCCCGCCGCCCGGCTGCTGGATCAGCAGCATGCGCTGCCCGATGGCGATCTGCGGCGTCGAGCCGATCCCCACCAGTCCCGGCTCTTGCTCCTTGAACTCGATCGTGTGCTTGGCCTTGAGCTCGCTGAGCGTCGTCCACCGCTGCCCGGCAGCGGTCACATACTGCCGCTCATCATCGCAAATCGCACACCGCTCGGGCGGGGCTACGGACGGCGCATGGCCCACGCCACAGGTGACGCAGATAAAGGATTGCATCGGAAAATCTCCGGTCGAAGTGGTGCTGCCGGAGTGATTGATAGCGGAGTCGGCGCGGCTTGGGCACCCAGTGGCTGCTAAGCCACCAGCCCCTTCCAGTGCTCGAGCTCGTCCAGCGTCTCGCCGGCGCCCGCCAGTGCGAACTGGTAGATATCGAAGCTGCCGACCATCACGCCATAGTAGCCGGGCCGCTCGCGCGCCTCGTGCTTGAGCCTGAGGATCAGGTCGCGGTCGCAGGCCGAGAGGTCGGCACGGAGGTTCGCGTCGCGTGCCTGGCGCACGGCGAAGTCGAACGGCTCCCAGCCCCAGATGTCGCATTTCCACGGGTTGCCGGCGTAGTCGTTGAACTCGATGCCCCAGTAGAGCCCGGCGCCCAGCGGATGCGGCTCGACGTAGTCGTTGAGGAAGCTCGCCTTGTGCAGTTGCAGCCCGGCCCGGTCGAACTGGATGGCGATGTCGGCGGCGAGCCCGGCCCATTCGGCCCAGCGTTCCGCCTCGCAGGGCATGTGGATGTCGATGTCGCGCCACACCATCAGGTCGTAGCCGGCGCTACCTGTCACCACCGCCTCGCCGAAGCGCGCGTTGAGCAGTTCGAGCAGGCCGGTTTCGACCAGTACGGTACGGGCTTCCGCCCGCAGTTCCGCGGCGATGTGCCGCCTCTCTTCCGCGTCCTGAAGAGCTGCGTCCATTCCAATACCCTCTTGGAATAATACGGGGCATCCCAACCCCGGAATCAAAAGCCCGGCTCGTGAGCCGGGCTGAAAATCTAGTGACGTAAGCGCCGAAACTGTGGCGCCAACGATCTTACTCGGCCCGAATTACTCGGACTTTGCCTCGGTCGCGGCAGCGGCCTCGGCGGCAGCAGCAGCGGCAGCCTCGGCGGCGTCCTTCTCGGCGAGCTCCTTGGCCAGGGCCTCCGCGGCGGCGATCTTCTCGGCCTCGCGGGCGTTCTTGGCCTCGAGAGCGGCTTCGCGCTCGCCGGCTTCGATCTTCTTGGTGCGGGCGCCGACGTTCTCGAAGATACGGGCAGCCTTACCGCGACGATCGCGCAGGTAGTAGAGCTTGGCGCGACGGACCTTACCGCGCTTGATCACTTCGACGCGGTCGATATTGGGGGACAGCACGGGGAACACGCGTTCCACGCCTTCGCCGTACGAAATCTTGCGCACGGTGAAGCTTTCCATGATGCCGGTGCCGG
>JAESFN010000201.1_pt1 | contig 81440 bp, 85 predicted proteins | sample 9269411 | NCBI WGS metagenome assembly JAESFN01 (sample SAMN14505399, study PRJNA617100) | algae metagenome | isolation source: Iphinoe sp. HA4291-MV1 and co-occurring heterotrophs from trail next to... | place: USA: Maunawili Falls, Hawaii | collected 2009-07-25
CTTCTCGCTCAAAGCTTGTTAGAGAGACAATGTATTTCTTTTTCGCCATGACACAATTGCGTATTCGGGGATTACTCAAATTATTAACCGAGTCACCCCTCAATTCAAGGCTGACAGACTACTAGTTCAACTCAGGATTTATAAGTTTATCTATCTCGAAAATTTCATCATCAGTCAAAATCAGCCCAAAGTGCGAGCATCGTTTGTATAAGTTGGGCTGTTTTTGCATTTATAGTGGTTTTCAATTGAGTGCAATACATCAAAGAGTTAAGGAACCGCAGCTTATAGCAGATGCACGTAGATGAAAATGTACTTCATCCGAATGAGAACCGCTATATTAAGTTCAAATAGCCCTGCATTCCTTGAAATACTATGACCATAACCACCGCTAAACGCTTTACAATAGCTGAATTTGACCGTTTAGCAGAACTTGGTTTCTTTAGTGAAGATGACCGAGTTGAGCTAATTAACGGAGAAATTATCTCAATGGTATCGAAAGGGAAACCGCATGCTGTTTGCGAAACCCGCTTAGCACGAGAGTTATATAAGCTTGTGGGGGAACGTGCAACCCTGCGAGGACAACAACCGATTATTATTCCTGAGTACAGCCAACCTGAACCAGATTTTGTCATTGCACAAAATCGAGACGATGATTATCTCAGTGCTCATCCCAGTCCAGCTGATATATTACTATTAATTGAGATTGCTGATTCCTCTTTGAAATATGACCAAGAGGTGAAATTACCGATTTATGCTGAAGCGAGTGTTTCTCATTATTGGATATTTAATTTAGTAGATAATTTCCTAGAATGCTACAGTGAATTTTATCAAGATTTGCAAGGGAAATTTGGGTATCGGAGAAAGTTAATTTTTCTGTCCAATGAATCAGTTAAGATACCGTTTTTTCCTGATTTGTCGTTAGATTTATCAAAGGTTTTTCCTCGGCAATTTGCCTGAGACTAGACTTACTAAAATACCCAAAATTTTATCTACAGGGGGAACAGGATACTCAGTCAAGTCAATAGTGACGTTTTGCGCTTCTAATTTGAGGAATCTCCAAAGACTGCCAGTTGTGACTGCACCGTAGATACTATTGATAGGATGGTCTTGTTGTTGATTGAAGCGTTGAGCTGCAACCATTTCAGCAATGCATTGTCCAAGTCCAGCATTTAAGTCATCTTTTTTTGCCTCTACAATAACTGCAACGGGTGCCTCAATCAGGATTTGTTCAGGAGAACGACTGATGACAAAATCACAAACTCCATTGAGTCCTAACGATTGATCAACGGTAAAATCAATCCCAGAGAATAAGCTAATTTCTCGCTGCAATATTTCTCTCACCTCAATCAAAATAGGGCAAATAATCATTTCTGACCTTGCCTTCTCCGTACCAAGAGCGATCGCCAATGGTAAACTTTTTTCTAAAAACTGAGTTAGATAAGCGCTGGGATTGATAGGTTGGTATTCATAGAGAAATGTTCCTTGCATTAGAGTGAGTTTGAAATCCTGCGAGACTTTTCTGAGGCTAAAATCGCTGTAAGCCATAAACTGTGACACCTTTCATTTGCATACAGTTAGAGACTAGACTGATTGCTAACACTAGTTTTCTTAATGCGTGAATTTTGAATTGTTAACACCCTCCCTTCAAAATCAAATCCTTCATCGCCAGTTGTAAATCCTTCGTCAAATCAGCAACCGCTTGCCTTGCACTTTGACGACTCGCCTTATAAGCTGGGTAGCGTTCAGAAACAGATATTGGCTCACCTATCGTTATTTTTACTTGTTGCTTGCCAAGTGTCGGATACTGGGAAGGATTACCACCCCTAATTCGAGCGACCGTATTCCATATCAGTAACGTTGTCTCAGCAAAACGCTCTGCCGTAGGTTTTTCTCGTACGTATTTACCAGTGACAGCAACAAAATTTTCTACCAGCCTCATGTGCCACATACGTAAATTTGCTTCTTCAGCAATGCGATCGCCTAAAGCACGTTCTAAAGGCGACAGTGATTTCACATCTTTAAACTCTTCGCGAAAAATGTAATTCCAGCCAGCCTGTTCTACCCGACGACAGCGGTCATTAAAATTACCCTTGGGTTGCAAGTCAAAATACTGTTCTGCAACTTGTAACACAACATTTAACAAAGCATTGAGACGAGATGCCAAGAGTTCATTCACATCTTTCGCTTCCTCTTGCACAGGCAGTTTTTGATGATAGAACCGCGTGTAAAACTTTTCCATCAAAGACAGTAAATGTTCGCCTAAACGAAACAAGCGTGGGTAAAGGGAGTCGAAAGTACTGTTTTCTGAGTGGCTTTCTCTGTTTATAGTTAAACCGCTAGCAGCTTCTAATTCACTCAAAAGGTTGGCAATCGCATCCCAAGAAGGAGCAACATAACTATATTTAATTCCAACTGGTACAATAAAAACCTGCTCATGCCGATTGTCTTTGTGCAAATCTTCAGCACACCAGAAGCCGAATTGAGCAATACCGGGTTCTAATGGGTTAACAATTTCTGAAAGACCATTCGTCGCTCCTTCTGGTGCAGCTGCCATCGGGAACTGACCATTGGCAAACAAATCACGCGCTGATCGCAACCCCGTCCAATCTGCCTTACCTCGCGCTATAGGCGTACCACCCAAGCGTGAAGCAACCCAGCCAATGTAGGAACCAGCCCATAGAGGAATTCCACGGTCGTAGATAAAATGAGCATGAATCGGAGGCTGTAGCACTATACTCTTATGTCGTGCTAGTTTTGGCAAAATATGGGAAAGCAGGTAGACCAAACAAAGTGGGTCTTCTGCCTTAGGATGGCGAAATGCGATTAAAAAACGGATTTTACCATCCTGAAACCGGCGATAGAGATCCAGCAAAACTTCTGTGTTGTCTGCTTCAATATGACTAATTGCCGTTTTCCAGTGTATTAAGCTGGGTAAGAACAACTGGCAGACTCTTAGAAAAAAAGGGTTTAGCGCCGGAGGAATAAATTCTAGGGGTGGCTGTGCTTGATAAACGACATCAGGCAAAGTGGTTTTCTCCTGAAGCTGCGAGCGTTTATATCAGTGAACAGTGAACAGTGATAATTGATAACTGATAACTGGTAACTGGTAACTGGTAACTGATAACTGGTAACTGTTAAATAAAGATTATCAAATTTGGAAAGGGGACAAACGATGCGACTGTCACAAATGTTATTTGTCACACTCAGGGATGATCCAGCAGATGCTGAAATTCCTAGCCATAAACTTTTACTCCGTGCAGGCTACATTCGTCGCATCGGTAGCGGTGTCTATGCTTATCTTCCGCTAATGTGGCGGGTACTGCAAAAAGTTTCCCAAATTGTCCGCGAAGAAATGAACGCCGCTGGTGGACAAGAATGTCTCTTACCCCAACTCCAACCTGCTGATTTATGGAAAGAGTCTGGACGCTGGGACACCTACACTAAAGCTGAGGGTATCATGTTTGCTCTCAAAGACCGCCGCGACCAAGAACAGGCCTTAGGACCCACTCACGAAGAAGTTATTACGACAATTGCTCGTGATATGATTCGTTCCTACCGTCAATTACCACAGCTGCTCTACCAAATTCAAACTAAGTTCCGCGATGAAATTCGTCCCCGTTTTGGTTTAATGCGCGGACGAGAATTCATCATGAAAGATGCTTACTCCTTCAACACAGATGAAGAAAGTCTGGAAAAAACATATCAGGATATGCATATCGCTTATAGTAATATACTGCGACGGTCTGGTTTGGCTTTTCGTGCCGTGCAAGCCGACTCTGGAGCGATAGGTGGTTCTGCTTCTCAAGAATTTATGGTTCTAGCAGAAGCTGGCGAAGATGAAGTCCTCTACACTGAAGATGGGCAGTACGCAGCTAACGTGGAAAAGGCGGTTTCTTTACCACTTGATGCCCAAGCCTCTGCATTTACCAGTTATGAAAAACGTGAAACACCAGGGACGGAGACAATTGAGAAAGTTTGTGAATTTTTGAAATGTTCCCCCACCCAAGTTGTGAAAAATGTTCTTTACCAAACAATCTTTGATAATGGTACATCAGTTTTGGTACTGGTGAGTATCCGAGGCGACCAGGAAGTGAATGATGTCAAATTACAAAATGAATTGACAAAGTTAGCTCCCAAGTACGATGCTAAGACGGTGATTCAACTTGCAGTACCAGATACAGAAGCTCAAGGAAAATGGGCAAATAAGCCTTTGCCCTTGGGTTATATTGCTCCTGATGTTGCGGATGATTATATTAAGTCGCTCAAGGATATTGCCCCTCACTTTTTACGTTTGGTCGATAAAACAGCAGTTGATTTAAAGAATTTTGTCACTGGTGCAAATGAATCTGGTTACCACGTCGTTGGAGCAAATTGGAATGAGCAATTTAAATTACCAGAGTTAGCCGTAGATGTGCGTAAGGCAAGACCAGGCGATCGCGCTATCCATAATTCCACACAAACCCTACAAAGTGCTCGTGGAATCGAGGTCGGTCACATTTTCCAATTAGGTACCAAGTATTCTATAACAATGGGTGCAAATTATACCAACGAACAAGGTGAAGAGAAACCTCTACTGATGGGTTGCTTTGGTGTGGGTGTCTCACGCTTAGCTCAAGCGGCTGTAGAGCAATCTTACGACCAAGATGGAATTGTATGGCCTGTCGCGATCGCACCTTATCACGCGATTGTTACGATTCCTAACATCAACGATGCCCAACAAGTGGAAATCGCCGAAAAACTTTACGCACAACTCAATCAAGCTGGAGTTGAAACCTTACTTGATGACCGTAATGAACGGGCGGGAGTAAAATTCAAAGATGCTGATTTGGTTGGCATTCCTTACAGAATTGTCACAGGGAGAGCAATTGCCAATGGTAAAGTCGAAGTTGTTGAACGAAAAAGTCGCAACTCACAAGAAATTGCGATCGCTGAAGTTGTATCTATACTAAAGCAATGGATTCAATCAGTGAACAGTGAACAGTGAAGGAGTCAGGAGTCAGGAGTCAGAAGTCAGGAGTCAGAAGTCAGGAGTCAGAAGTCAGAAAACTAAATTCTTTATTTCTTCCTTGGTGAATACTGAATACTGTATTCTGACTTCTTCTTCAAGTTGATAACTGATAACTGATAACTGAATACCCTAATCACACATGAAAACATGGAATTCTTCACACTCCTTGTATCTGGTTTGTTAGGGTTAGTCACTCCGGTAGGACTGGTGGTTGATCGGACTGCTGAAAGTGCTATCCGTTCCCAATTGGCTCAGGTTGAACAATTGCAAGTGCGAGTTGACAATTCCCCCACTCATCAATTGCTACAAGGTAAGGTGGAAAGAGTGCGTGTTGCAGGACGTTCTTTGCAACTCAAGTGGCAAGAGATTCGCATTGCAGCTTTAGAATTAGAAACAGATGCAATTGAATTAGAACCACGCAGTCTTGGAAAAAAACGACCTCAATTCAAACGACCTTTACAGGCTGGTATCCGTTTGGTGTTAACTCAACAGGATATCAATAAACTCATACAATCACCTCAATTCGTAGCAAGGTTACAAAAGCTAAAAATTAACATAGGCGATTTTTCAAATACAAAGCATAACTCTGTACATAATTTTGCCAATCCAAATGTAAAATTTTTAGCAAATAACCGTTTCAGTTTCCAAGTAGAATTACACGAGAAAGGTCTGGATAAACCCTTGTTAATTAGGGTGGAATCAGGATTAAGTATCGTTGGTGGGAGGAATATCCAGTTAGTTAACCCAATTGTGACAGCCAATGGTGAAGAGGTTCCATCTCAATTTGTCAACACAATTGTGAACAATCTCAACAAACGATTAGATTTAAGAAATCTAGAAGGTGACGGTCTACAAGTGCGAATTCTAAAATTGAATACAAGACTAGAAGAATTAGAGATTGCCGCATTTTTACGAGTAGAGCCATCTTCTAGGTTTTTGGAAACCCCCAGTTCATGAGTATCGTCGTTAACCAGACTTCTCCTCATACAAATACTATTTCACCCTAAAGGAAGGTCTTCAACATGAAAGAACAGCAAGGATCTAACCGTATTTCTCCAGGTATTATTGCAGCTGTTTCCGCAGCGGTTATTGCAGTGACTGGTAGTATTGCTTTTTTTTCCTGGAAATCTGCTGATAACAATCCTCCTGCACCAATTCGTGCTCCCGGAGCAATTCAACCTCCGCAACCAGAAAAGCCGTCTAGTCTTGAGCGAAATGCTGAAGTTTTTTGGCTGCAAGACACTGGTACTGGGTTTAAATTAGTTCCCCAAACAGTTCAAGTGAAAGCTCTTGGAAATTCGCCTAACCAAGTTTTAGAAGAAACTTTCCAACAGTTATTAGCTGGACCGACAGAAGGAACGGAATCTACTACAATTCCAAAAGGAACAAAGCTGTTGGGAGTCAAGGTGCAAAATGATGGTGTTCACGTCAATTTATCAAAAGAATTTGAGAGTGGAGGTGGAAGTTCCTCTATGATGGGTCGCGTGGGGCAAGTTGTCTACACCGCTACTGCTTTAGATAAGAATGCTAAAGTGTACATTGAGGTAGATGGAAAACCCTTAGAAGTTTTAGGCGGCGAAGGTCTAGAGTTGGAACAGCCACTAACACGTGAAAGCTTTGATAAAAATTATTCACTTTAGTTGAGAGTTATTACAATACGTTTCGGATAAATACTTGGACAGAAACCCGGTTTCTTCAAGAAACCGGGTTTCTCTGAGCAACAATTACGTTAACCGAACCGTATTGGTTTAAAACACCCAACTTGAGTGAGTTGGTTTGGCTTACCAGTTCTAAAATGCCATGAGAAGACATGTATACGGATAGTGTGATCAAAAAAATTACAAATAGGATCTTCACAGTGCGATCGCTCAGCTTAGGTAACAAACGCGTCCCTACCTGAGCGCCAATAATTCCGCCCATTCCCAAACATAGCCCCGGAATCCACAGCACGTTACGGTTATAAGCATGTTGGGCTAAACCAGAAGCAGCAATTGCACTGATCGCTCCCAAACTTGTCCGCACTGCTGTTTTAATCGATTCGCCCAAAAACAACATTTGCAACGGCACCTTCACTACGCCACCGCCAATACCAAACAGTCCAGATAAGACACCAGCTAGCAATCCAATTCCAACGAGCGGAACGAAGCGATTAGAGGGTGTGGAGGAATCACTGAGTTCTGAGGGGTAAGTTTCGGGTTCTAGGGTTTGAGCTTCAAGTTCTGACTCCTTGTGTTGGAGTTGTTGGCGCAAGTTCATTAGGTAGATTGTTATCAGGAGGAAAACGGCGAAGCTCAGAGAAAGCCATGCGTCAGGTGTGTGATCGCCAATCCATGCTCCCGCTTGTGCCGTTATGACTCCAAACAACGCCAAAATTAACGACGCTTTCCAGTTCAAATCGCCCACACTGAGATTCCGCGCACTCCCCGAAACTGTGCTGAAAAACACTCCTACCAAACTTGTTGCGGTTGCTTGCACTACGGAGACTCCAAATACTGTCAATGCAGGCACCATCAACAGTCCACCACCGATACCCATTAACCCCGATAATACTCCAGCAAATATTCCGATTACAAACAACAAGCCCCATCCTGTAGGTATTTCCAACAACATTTACTTTGACCCTATCAAGAAGTCCTTTCTACCTTTTACCGAAAAATTGGGTTTAGAGCAAGGTCCTAGAAGGACGGCTTTAGCCAAAACGTGTTAGAATTGAGACGCCGTGGTGAAACTCCTCTAACCGAAGTGAAACAGTTAAGATACACTTTGAGTTAGGAATTTTAGGGGCAACGAGCAGCGAGAACTCGATAAACAGCTAAGACTTTCAAACGATTGTCGAAAATTGAAAAGCTTTTGGAGTAATCCGCGTACCGTGGGGCACACGGGAACGTACCTTGAAATGGGTAAACGCTTGGGGAGTTGTCCGAAAGTGGAACATAGTGTAAAAAACTGTGTTTCGGATAAGTATGAACCATAAGACCTATAAGAAGGGAAACCAGAAAAAGGCAAGTTCAGCCCAAGAATCTCCGCACTTGCAGGGCGGAGAGTGTCAAATTACTTGCTATTTAAAATGCGAAAGTTACGGGCTTGCTGTTCTAACCTGGAGGCGAGTCGATCGCAAACCCGATTGCACAAATCAAAAATCATCTCATCTTCCACACGGTAATAGGCACAAGTCCCTTCACTGCGACGGCTGAGGATTCCTGCTTGCCACATTACCTTCAAATGTTTTGACACATTAGCCTGAGAAGTCTGTGTTGCCTCTACCAGTTCTTGCACACATTTTTCTTCTTCTCGCAGTAAATGCAACAGCCGTAGGCGCATGGGTTCACTCAAGAGGCTGAAGTATTCAGCTACTTGTTGCACAACTTCTGGCGGTACAGGCAACGCTTGTTTCATCAGGGTAGATCCGTAAGGACTCACGAAAAATTTAATAACGAGACATAGATATATAGATTAATACTTAATCAGGGTTAATTCGCATCAAAGGTTGACCATATTCTACTGGTTCACCGTTCTGTACGAGAATTTCTATCACTTGTCCGGAGACTTCCGAATCGATTTCATTCATCACTTTCATGGCTTCTATAATACATACTGTTTGACCGCTCTTGACGCGATCGCTGACTTCCACAAATGGTGGATCGCCTGGACTAGACGCACGATAAAACGTTCCTACTATCGGGGAAAGGATTTCAACGAATTTTTGTTCTATAACTGACGCAACAGTCGGTGATGACTGTACACCGCGATTTGGCGAGATTTCCATTACTGAAGGAGACGACACCACTAAGGAGATAGGCGGTGTGACTGGTGTGTTAGGTTCACTTAGTGTACCTAACGCCGCTTGAGATGCTGACAACATTTGAGGAGTGCTTACAGCCTTACGAACTGTCAGCTCAAAATCGTCACTTTTAAGCGTGACTTCTGTAATGTCAGTTTGCGCGATAGTTAACAACAGTTGGCGGATTTCATTAAAGTCCAATGGCACAGTTTTCCTTACCTCATATAATTGGATGGTAAATAGACTTTATCTTTTAAAGTGAATTTGATAATAGGGCAGGGATGTAAATCCCTGTTAGGGATGAGAATCGGGATTTGCATCTAGAGATGAAAATAAATTTACTCCCTGCCTAGGTATGAATCGTTACGGGTGTCTATACGGATGCGTTCTCCTTGGGAAATAAACAAAGGAACCATCACCATTGCTCCTGTTTCCACAGTTGCGGGTTTGGTACCGCCAGTTGCAGTATCACCTTTAACACCTGGATCTGTTTGCACAACTTCCAATACTACGGAGTTAGGTAGTTCTACTTCCAGGACTTGTTCGTCCCAGCGAACAACGTTGACCTCCATACCTTCTTTGAGGTATTTTACGCGATCGCCAATCTGTGACGCGCTCAATCTGCCTTCTTCGTATGTTTCCATATCCATAAAGACGTATTCTTCACCATCTTTATAGGTATGCTGCATTGTGCTTTTTTCCAAGGTGGCTTGCGGAACTGTTTCACCAGCGCGGAACGTTCTTTCTACCACGCTCCCACTCTGGACATTTTTGAGTTTCGTCCGCACAAAAGCAGAACCTTTTCCTGGCTTAACGTGGAGGAATTCCACGACTCGCCATACAGACCCATCTAATACTATCGAAACACCAGGTCGAAAGTCGTTGCTGGAGATCATGAAGCTTTTAAAATTTTGGAAGACAATCGGGATTTATTTTAACCCCCAATAGGATTAATTAGTCATTTGTTTGGTGATTAGTGATTAGTACTTAGTCTGTGGGGCAATGGGCAATGGGTAATGGGTAGTGTCTCCTTGTCCTCCTTGTCCCTTGTTTTTTTGACTTTTGACTTTTGAATTGCTTTGTCCCCTGCGACCAATGGAGTTCAGATAAGCGTTGAGTTTGGGGAAGCGCTTGGCTTACAGTTCTTGAGCACCGCAAGGGAAGAAGAATAATTTTTGACTAATGCCCAATGCCCAATTCCCAATTCCCAATGCCCAATTCCCATATCTCAAGCCAGGGGATTCAAACAAGGAATATTTTTCTTTAGCTGATGCGGCTGAAAAAGATAGCAGCAATGACAATGAACCCTAAGAGCACTAAAGGTACCCAGAGATTGGGGACATCAGACAGACTCATAAAATAAAAAATCAAAAATTGTTTTATTTCCCTGTCTAAATTCTCCATCATTAGTGCGGCTAACCAAACAACTCTTCCCAAATGTGTCGATATTTTATTCTGAGTTCTAAATTCTGACTCGGTGAGTTCTCTTGTTCTTTCTTCGGTAAAATTTGGGAATAGCGTTCTTGACAACTTAAAAATGGCTAACATCGTCAAGCAACCATGCGATGAAGCGGTCATTCATTCGGCACCATGCACTGACCCTTGCTCTAGAAATGTCGGACGGTGGGTGCTAGCGGCAACAATCCTCGGCTCAAGCATGGCAATGATTGATGGCACTGTTGTCAATGTGACACTTCCGGTATTGCAATCAGAATTGAATGCAACCACCACCGATGTGCAGTGGATTGTTGAGTCTTATGCATTGTTTCTTGCTGCTTTAATTTTAGTTGGTGGGTCATTAGGCGATCGCTTTGGACGGAGGCGCATCTTTGCCTGCGGTGTTGCTCTGTTTGCCTTAGCTTCGGTGTGGTGCGGTCTATCGCCAAATGTGAACCAGCTTATTATAGCGAGAGCAGTTCAAGGAATTGGCGGAGCGTTGCTTGTACCAGGGAGTTTAGCAATCATTAGCGCCTCGTTTAACGAAGAACAGCGCGGACAAGCCATTGGGACTTGGTCAGGTTTCACAGCCATCACCTCAGCACTCGGTCCGGTTCTGGGTGGTTGGTTAGTTGAAAATGTCTCTTGGCGCTGGATATTTTTCCTCAATGTGCCCCTAGCGCTTATCGTACTGGGTATTTTGTTTTCGTGCGTGCCAGAAAGCTACAATGAAGAGTCTGCAAGACTTGACTGGTGGGGAGCAGCTTTGGCAACTCTCGGCTTAGGGGTAATTGTCTACGGACTCATCGAATCGTCTCATTTAGGATTTTTCCATCCTTTGGTTCTAGGTTGCTTAGCGGTTGGCACACTTATCTTGAGTATATTTATTTTTGTCGAGGCTAATACCCATGCCCCAATGATGCCATTGTCCTTATTTCAATCGCGCACCTTTAGTGGTGCAAATTTGCTCACACTGCTGCTTTATTCAGCTTTGGGCGGGGTCTTTTTCTTTGTCCCGTTCAATCTCATTCAAGTGCAGGGTTATTCGGCTACAGCCGCTGGTGCGGTGTTCTTACCGTTTATTTTAATCATGTTCCTCCTTTCACGTTGGTCTGGAGGGCTGGTCAGTCGTTACGGCGCAAAACTGCCCTTGACAATTGGTCCAATAATTGCTGCCCTTGGGTTTGCCGCCTTTGCTGTGCCAGGAATTGGCGGTAGTTACTGGACAACATTTTTCCCTGCCATAGTCGTTTTAGGTTTAGGTATGGCAATCAGCGTTGCCCCCTTGACAACAACGGTCATGAGTGCTGTGAAGCAGCGCCAAGCTGGTATTGCTTCGGGAATTAACAATGCTGTTGCTCGTACTGCTGGGTTGATAGCGATCGCTGTTTTCAATATCTTTGTTGTCTACACATTTAATCGCAGCCTCAATCAGCGTTTAGCTGCGCTAAACATACCGTTTGAAGTTCAGAAACTTTTGGATGAACAACGTATCAAGCTAGCGGGTGCAGAAGTTCCTGCTGGTGTGAGTGCTGAGGTGAGTGCAAAATTAAAAAGTGCGATCGCTCTTGCTTTTGTGGATAGCTTTCGCTTGATAATGTTTATTGCTGTTGGGTTGGCGTTGGCGAGTGCGATCGTTGCTTTTGTGATGATTGGGAGAAGGAAAAGGCAGATACAGCAACAGATTAGCTACGATGGCACTGACCTTTAAAAATTCCTCAACCTTTTTTCTATACTGGAAGTGTAAAAAGGAAATCAGCTTTGCTCTGCATAGAAGAATTAGCGTAAGCGATCGCTTAGGAACTAGCAAATATGATGATAGCCACAGTATTATTGGTAACAATTCTAGCCTTGACACCTACTAGTGTTTTGGCACAGCAAGAAAAGCAATCAACTTATGATTTTACAGTAACAACCGGGCAAAAACTAGATTCTGAAAAATTATTACGGATACGTCTTAAACAGCAAATTCAGAAATTTAATACAAACGTTGAGCAGGCGCTTAGAGAAACACAAGAACTTAAGCAGTTTAGCACACCATACTTAGTCGAATTCCAAAGGAGAAATGAAGATATACAACACCGCCCAGATGTTCCACGTCTGAGGGATAGTAGAGGTGTTTTTTAACATTTTATTGAAACATTTTTCGTCTTATTCATGCAATATCACCTCTGAAAAATTATTCTTCACCCAAATCTTGAAAGCTCTTATTGCTTGACTTCTACCTACACTTAAGCACTGCTTCACATATTCATTAACGAGTTCAATAATTGGGATATTGGGAAAGTTAGGACTGAAATTAGCTTCCACATATTTTCCCTGCTGTAGCAAGTTAATTTGCAATCCCCGTTGCGTGTATAATGAATGTTTAGCTTACTATTCTTATCAGCTCACACCTTGTAGAATTGATTGCAATTTCAACAACCGCTCTCCCGCCTTTGCCAAAGTCTCTGGTTTCTTACTAAAACAAAATCTGATAAATTTCTTACCCGCCTCTGACTGCGAGAAAAAACTAGAACCGGGAACCACCGCCACACCAATTTCTTTAATTAAATATTCAGTGAATTCCACATCATTTTTGTAACCAAAACGCGAGATATCAGCAAACACGTAGTAAGCTCCTTTAGGAACAAAATACGGAATTCCCACTGTATCCAAAATCCGCAGAATATTGTCTCGCTTGTGGTGGTAAAGCTTTGCCAGTTCTTCATAGTAGCTAATAGGAAGTTGCATCGCCGCGACTCCAGCTCTTTGCAAGGGTGCGGGTGCGCCAACGGTGAGAAAATCATGAACCTTGCGAATTGCTCCTGTTAATTCTGAATTTGCTAAGATGTAGCCAACTCGCCAACCAGTTACACTGTAGGTTTTGGAAAGACCATTGATAGTGACAGTTCTCTCAGACATTCCTGGCAGAGTCGCCATTGCAATATGCTGCGTTTTGTCATAAAGAATGTGTTCGTAGATTTCATCTGTGAATGCCAACACATCCCACTTCTGACAAAGTTCAGCAATTAGAGTTAGTTCTTCACGAGTAAAGACTTTCCCTGTTGGGTTATGGGGCGTGTTGATGATAATGGCTTTTGTGCGTTCATTAAATGCCTGACGCAGTTCTGCCTCATCAAATGTCCACTCAGGTGGATGCAGCGATACATAACGAGGAGTTGCACTAGCTAAAACTGCGTCGGGACCGTAGTTTTCGTAATATGGCTCAAACACTATCACTTCATCACCCGGATTTAAAGTTGCCAGCATGACAGCAGCCATTGCTTCTGTCGAACCACAGGTGACAGTAATTTGTTGTTCAGGGTCAATATTCAAGCCTAAATACCAATGGACTTTTTGTGTGATTGCGTGACGGAAAGCTTTATCTCCCCATGTGATAGCGTACTGATTAATGTCTTCCTCAATTGCCTCACAAGCTGCTCGTTTTAACTCGGGCGGACAAGGAAAATCAGGAAATCCCTGCGCCAGATTCACAGCACCATATTGTAATGCGACTCTGGTCATTTCTCGAATGACTGACTCTGTAAACTGGTTTGCCTTATGTGAAATTTTCTGCTTTCCTGTCGGAATCAAATTTATATCTTCCATTGATAATAAGCTACTACTATAATTCGATAGATTTAACGTAAATTTTACCAATAACTACGAAATATATGTATCTGTCGCATTCTTTTTTCAAATTGGTATAAATAATCAATAGTCCCGAAATCTCAGGGCTGCAAAAGGATCGTGTTGTGCAACCTCAGTATTAAGGCGCTTTTTTAACTTCTGTTTGCTCAAAGACATCTTTCAATAGAGCCAAGCCTTCTTCAATATGTGCTACTTGTTCTGGTGTCAGACACTCTAGAATTTCAACAATATGAGCGCGAGTTTTTTCTTGAGATTGCTCTAGCTGCTGCTTGCCTTCTTTTGTTAAATTAAGAATGACTCGTCGCCGTTCTTGAGGGTTATCAGTGCGTTCCACTAAATTGCGTTGTACTAGCCGTTCTATTGTTGTTGATGCGGTGGCACAGGTAACACCCAAATGATCTGCAACCTCAGATATTGAAGCACCAGGATTACGGTTGAGGAATGCCAGCGATCGCAACTGAGGTATGGACAAAGAGTCGGCACTGTGGGTACGCATGTCTGCTCGAATAAACCGCATCAATAGTGGGATTGTTTCCATCAGTTTAGCGGCACATTCTTGAGAGGGTTTATCGAGCTTCATGGGACTGTTATTCTCCTGATTACATTACCACCCGTGGGTAAAGTCGTCCACAGATGATAGTTAAGCCTATCAATGTTAGCAAGAGAATTCCACAATCCAAACCAAACCCGTAGAAGCTAGAACCATTTGTTAACATCGTACCGCGTAAGGCATCTACCTGATATGTTAAGGGATTAACTAGGGAAACAAATTGCAACCACTTTGGCATGAGTGATACGGGATAGATGGCATTACTGGCAAAAAACAATGGCATTGTTAACAATTGTCCAATTCCCGCAAACCTTTCTCGGTTTTTCACCAAGCAGCCAATAATTAATGAAAAAGTGCAAAAGCAACCTGCTCCTAAAAGGACAATTAGCACTACTTTCAGGAAAGCTAACAGATTGAGATTCAGTTGCACACCTAATAACAAAGCAAATCCGTAAATTGGAATAACTTGTGATAGACAACGCACCCCAGAAGCCAAAGCTTTGCCCAAAACGAAGGCATCACGGGGTATGGGGCTAGCGATTAATTTATGTACAATTCCTAAATCTCGCTCCCAAATCAGCGTCATACCACCAGTGAGAATTGCCACAAACAGGACGCTCTGAGCAAGAATACCAGGAGTCATAAACTCCAAATAGGATAAGCTCCCTGTAGGAATCGCCCTCGTGCGGGTAAAGACTTGTCCAAAGATGAGGAGCCATAATACAGGCTGTACACCTCTTATCAGTAAATCGCTGGGATCGTGGCGGAGTTTACGCACTTCTAGTTCAGCGATAACAAGGGTTTTGCTGACTAGTTCAGCGATAGCGTTCGCGTAAGCGTCCGCTCTGCGGAAGCGCTGCTGCCTTCGGCAGATCGCACTGAGAAAATTGCCTCGACGAGTAGTAGTAGTAGTAGTAGTAGTAGGTCGCAGTTCAACCCAACCGTTGGGCCTTACGTCTGGTTCTTGCCGTGTCATGATAACTCACTCCCGATGCTAATTCATGTCCTGTATAGTGAATAAAGATATCCCTATGATCATTACCGAAACGTTCACGAACGTTGACCAATCTGTTCTTCCCGTTAGTTTCGTCACAACTAGGATGCACTTCCTTTGGCAAAATACTTAGAGTTCCTAATTATTAGCTTCTCATGTATTTCTGAGAAGTCAAGAGCTTGTCTTTTAACACATTGGACATTTGTGACAGGTTAAGACAGCACTACTTTTGTCAATTAGTAATTATCCTGAATATTGAGGAAAATGTAAGGTATAAAATTTAGTTTTATACTGACTTTTTTGGGCAAGAATGAATGATGCGTCTAAATACTAAGCGATTGCCCAAAGGGCACTGCGCTCTGCGCAATCGCTAACCCAAAAATCATGTTTTCGACCACAGTTTTCTGGATATTTTTCAGTCCTATTACATATTGACAAATGCACCATAACCTTAACCTGTCACGAATGCACATTGGAGGACATTCGAGACCTAATTGAGGTGATGGTGGGTCTCTCTTGATACAGGCTTTGATATCGTTAACTATGCATCACTACCCAAATTTCTTGGTTTCAGGCTTTAATGCAAAAAAACCTACACTTATGCCACAAAGGGGAAAGAGTAATTCTTCACTTACTCCCCCACTTTGAGTACTTTCAATCACCTTGGGAGTGGCTGCGCCCGACTTTGCAGGTACTTAAGCAGTGGTTCCGCACCTTCAGGTCGGCTCAGGTCATCAAATGAGACAGTGTGTACACTGGAGGGGTTGCCGTAAGTATCGCCCTCACTCGTTTCAACAGTGATGTTGTAGTTGAACAAATCGCGAGCGTGCGGCGCATGCTGACTTTCAGCTTGCAGAATGCCGCTTTGTTCCACCAATGACTGTAACTTGGCGGCTTCGTCGCCGGGGAGCGAGTCTGTATCCAGTTCGCAACCCCTTCTCAAACCAGCATATCCTCCTGACTGAGAGAACTTAACTTTCATGGTTGGGTGAACCTCAATAATTGGCAGATGAGAAAGGAAGAAGAATGAAGGATAAAAAGACTTTACACTTCATACTTCATACTTAAACCTTTCTGTTTGCCAATCTTCCTCCCCGTCTGCCTTGGCAATTGCAATCATGGCATTGGCTACATCCGCAAAGGTGGCATCAGTACCTGGTGCCTGAATGATAGCACGCAGTGTCAATCCAGCCATGTATTTGCCAGCTTGGTAGAGAACTTCAGCGCTATCTCGTACACGCGGATCTCTGCGTGAGGTGAACAAATCTGCCAAAGTGTCGAAAACTCCTCCTGTAAATACCTGAGAAAGTTCATGCACCTCGGAAGAAACCTGGCTAAGTTTCAGGTCATTATCCGCTTTTTAGGGTAGTATATGGACAAATTCCATCTCATTTTTAGTAGCCGGAACCCAGTATGGATGAAACACAGATGAATCGGCTAATCTCGAGTGTCTACCAAGAGCTACTCCCAGGGTTCCGAATCGAGAGCGTAGATCCCCATAACCCGGTGGAAGTCCACCATGTTCCCCAACCCTGGCAGCTTCTCGGTACGGGGAATTATGCTGCGGTGGTCTATCACCCTGACTATCCTGATCAAGTGGTGAAGATTTACGCGCCTGGACGTCCGGGATTTTTGGAGGAAGTGGAGGTCTATCACCGCCTGGGTTCCCACAGAGCCTTCTCTGAATGTCTGTATGCCTCTGATGCCTTTTTAGTTCTGAAGCGGCTGCATGGAGTAACTCTCTATGACTGTATGCACCTTGGTCTACGGATACCAAAGCAGGTCATACAAGACATCGACCAAGCCCTGGACTATGCCCGTGGGCGTGGTCTCTACCCTCATGACGTCCACGGACGCAATGTGATGATGCACAAAGGCAGGGGACTAGTCGTGGATGTCTCGGACTTCCTTGATGAGGAGACCTGCTCAAAGTGGAATAACCTGAAGAAGGCATACTATTGGCTGTATCGCCCCTTCTTCTCCCCTTTTGGGCTACGGGTGCCCTACTTTGTCCTAGATATTGTCCGCAGGAGCTATCGCCTCTTGTGCCGATTAGCTTCACGCTACTTGCAGATTCGCCGTCCACGCTTAAGGCGACACTAGCCATTCGTGAAAGCTTAAGATACTGAATTTTGCCTTCTGACTCCTTGTGATCTTAACCTGTCAGCTATGGGTTGATTTGTCTTGCTCATGGTTTTAAATGGAAAACATGCAAAGCCGTAGAAATCAGCGTCAAGAAAATCATGAAACCAACGGCATCTAGCATCGTTGTCACCAATGGTCCACTTACTAAGGCTGGGTCGAGTTTTAGTCGCTTTAAACCCATTGGTAGTAAAGTTCCTAGGGTGACAGCCACAAGAGTATTCATTGCCATTACTGTTCCTGCAACTAACGACACCCAGCGTTCTTGAGGTGGTGCCCAAATCAAGGAAAGTATAATCATAGTCAGACCTAGTGCTACCGCTGTACCCAGTCCTGCTTGAAGTTCCTTACGGAGAATTTTTAAAGTATCCTGGGGTGTGATCTCTCCCACACCAAGTCCGCGGATTGTCACCGTTAAAGCCTGAATACCAACAGTACCACCTGTGTTAGAGAAAAGCGGCATGATGACAGCCAGTACTGGCACCATTGAGATTGTTGATTGAAACGGGGCGATCGCACTTGATGCTCCAATATAGAGTAACATGACTCCAAATAGCCACGGTAAGCGCTTGCGAATGGTTAGCACAGGAGGCGACAAAGCTTGTTCATCACCGCCACTCACACCTGCTAGTTTTTGAATGTCTTCTGTGGCTTCCTCTTCCAGGATATCGACCACATCATCAATCGTGACAATACCTACCAGTCTCTCTTCTCGGTCAACCACTGGTACAGCGATTAAGTCATATCGCTTCATAATTTGGGCAACTTCTTCCTGGGGCATTTCTGTTCTTACCTTAATGACGCGATCGCTAGCAATATCTCGGATGAGAACGTCAGGAAAGGTAAACAGTAGCTGTCGCAGCGAAACAACACTCACCAGCTTGCGATTATCGTCTGTCACGTAGGCGTAGTAAATTGTCTCCTTATCTTCGTCTTGGCGACGAATCTTACTTAAAGCTTCTCCGACAGTCAATCCCTCTCGCAACCGCACGTATTCTGTTGTCATCATACGTCCTGCAGTGCCTTCGGAATAGCCGAGAATTGTTGCTGTTGCTTGCCGTTGTTCTGGACTCAGTTCTTGTAAGAGGCGTTTGACAACCCCAGCTGGTAACTCATCAAACAATTCTGCGCGTTCATCCGGACTCATCGCCTCAATGATTTGCGCTACCTGAATGTCATGCAGGGAATTTATGATTTCTTCCTGCACTTGTTTTGGTAGATATTCAAAGACATCTATCGCTTGGTGTTTATTGAGTAAACGGAATGCGATCGCCCGCTGTTGCTTGGGCAATTGTGTAATGTATTCCCCCACATCTACGGGTTGCGTACCATTCAAATCCAACTTGAGCTGGTTTAAGTCAGCAATGTCAATAACTGAATCACGAACATCCTGCATGAGCATCATAAAACCTCCTATGGTCTCCCCCGCGCTGGGAGACAAACTCGCCAGTTCAGAGGAGGTTGGTACTGCCATCTTGTGGACTTTTGTCCATAAAACCTCAAAAACTCAACATCGATTACCATCAATCAATGGCATCGCTAAGTTATAATACTAACCCAGAACAGTGTGATCCGGTAGATATAAAAAATCAGTGTATGAAAGCCACTGAAAGTCTGCCACCACTCTGATACCTTTTGATTTGAATAAATTCTACTACTGTTGTTGTCTGTGTCAAGCGCACGAATAAATTTAAAGATAAACTTTATATAGTTAAAATGTTTACTTTATGATAAGTAGCCTTTATTTACGTACAAAGATAGAGGCTATGTAATGATACTTATGGCAGGGGTGTAAGGAAGGGAAAAAGGTGCTTCTTTTGTCTGCATAGTTTTTGTCTGCAAAGCGTCAGAAGAGTCAATATTTATTTCGCGATCGCTGGATTGACAGACAACGAATCCTTCGCAACATGGAGGCTTTCCAAGACCTAATTGTAATTGTTCTGTGCTTTGGTCTCAATACTGCTCGGTTAAGGAAAATAGGAGGTAAAATAAAGAAAAAAGTGTTCGCGTTTATATTACAAAGTTTTACTTAGATTTACGTAAGCGATGATACAGCCTTTTAAATTGGTGAATAGAATGAACGCCATTAAGCACTGTGACATCGAGGGGCAATCGAATAGTAAAAGTGCTACCTTTACCTAACTCACTTTGTACAGTCAAACTGCCGTAATGTGCCTTAACAATTGCTTGGGCGATCGCCAACCCTAATCCAGAACCGCCAGTGCTACGAGAGCGATCGCTATTCACTCGATAGAAGCGGTCAAAAATCCGAGAAAACTCCTGCTGTGGAATGCCAATGCCTGTATCTTGAACCTCAATCACAGCATGATGATCACTACGGTCTAAGATAACAGTCACCCTCCCCCCTTGTGGTGTATATTGAATCGCATTGACAATTAAGTTAGAAAGCAGACGATAAAGCTGCTCAGAATTGCCCATAATATTCAAAGGTTGATGCACTCGTATTGAAGATGTCAGCTTTACCCGTACTGAAGATGCCATCGCTGCAAATTCTTCAATTAAGTCGCTGACAATTTCATTTAAGCAACAAGATTCACGCCGCATTGGCATGGGTTGTCTATCTAGGCGAGATAAAAGCAGCAAGTCAGTAACCAAAATCGTGAGTCGCAGATTTTGACGCTCTACAGTTTGCAGAATGTCCCGCGCTTCTGTTTCATCCAGTTGCGGCATCATAAGCGCTGATTCTACCGTTGCGCCTGTTGCAGCCAAAGGTGTCCGTAACTCGTGTGCTACATCCGCTGTAAATTGTTGAATTTGTTTGTAGGATTGATAAATCGGTTGCATTGCTAATCCTGCCAACCACCAGCTAGCAACACCAATCAAACCCATTGCTATTGGCAATCCCAACACTAAAATTAATTTTACAGCACTCAGATAACTACTGAAGTCTTCGAGACTTCGCCCTATTTGGATATATCCCCAATCCCGATTGTTCTGGGTGTGCAGTACAAAGGAAATTTGATGGTAAAGGTTGCCTTTGCCATCTTTTAGGGTTTGCCAGAGTTTCTTGTTAAAGACTAGGGACAGTTCCTCTGGATGAAAACCTGCTATGGCAATCAAGCGTCCGGAATTATCAAAAAAACGGACATAGTAGTTGCCTTTGTTGATTGCACTTAAAATATGGCGTTTAGAACTTAACTGCTGTTGAATACAGCTAGTACCAACGACACAAATATTTGGTAAAAGTTGCTCTAAAACTGGTTCCAAGCGTCCGGGTTGCTGTAGTTTCAGTTCAATACTGTCATGCAGGGTTCCCGCAACAGATTCTAGTTCTCGATCTAAGGTTACCCAATGAGCATGAGACACCGCTTTGTAGATGCCAAATCCACACAGACTTAAGATAAGAGCCATGACAATCGCGTACCACAAAGCTAAACGAATACGAGTTAGCTTAAACAGTTTATTTTGATTCATGACGTGAAATTCAGTCGATATCCCATACCATGCAACGTTTCAATGGGATTAGAGCAGCCACTCGACGCCAATTTGCGCCGCAGCAAACGTATTTGAGCCGCTACTACATTACTAATAGGTTCTGCACTGACTTCCCAAATCTGATTGCGAATTTGTTCAGTAGTAACAATTTGGTTTGGATGCTTCATGAAATACTCCAGCAGCTGGAATTCTTTATGAGTTAAAGGAATCACCTGTTTTTCTCCCGCAGCATCTTGACTTACAATTGTACTACTGCCGTAATCTAAAGTCAGGTTACCAACAGTTAATTCCATTGGTTGGAAGTGAGGCGATCGTCTCTGTAATGCCCGTAACCGCGCCAGCAATTCTGCCATGCCAAATGGCTTTACTAAGTAGTCATCTGCACCTGCATCCAACCCAGTCACTTTATCTTCCATTGTGTCTTTAGCTGTTAGTATCAACACAGGCAGAGGATTTTTTTTATTACGTAGCCGTTGGCACAACTCCAAACCTGACATTCCTGGCAACATCCAATCAATAATAGCCAGCGTATATTGCGTCCAGCTATTTTCTAGATATGCCCATGCCTCATTACCATCCATAACCCAGTCAACGAGATACTTTTGCTGATTCAAAGTTCGCTTAATAGCAGCGCCCAAATCTGGCTCATCTTCAACTAGCAACACCCTCATAAAAAATTAAGCTGTCAACGGTTGGTTTAGATTTTCTGAGATAAGCATACATAAATGATGACAGGATTTAGCCCTAAAAATAGATTGACAGAAATTTATGAAATCAGGATGAAATGGCTTCTTCTTAAAGAAGTTTTACATACGAATGACACAAGACCCTACCGTAGGCTAAGGTCTTGGAAATAAATAACACAAGTTGCTAATTACAAAATGCTAAACAGTGATACCATTTCTCCATGCTCTTATGAAACAAATTTTCACGGGAGATTGCTGTATCTTAAAACAGTCTTAGCTAAATTTATAGCGCTTTGCATTTGAGTGTAATACATCAAGAAATAAAGAACTACAGATGTAGACGCCAAAGGCGGCTTAAGGCAGGGTACAAGAGATAAATCTCTACTTCATTCAAACAAGAAGCGCTATATAACCAGTGACTCTGCCTAAATAGGGTAGGTCTGAATTCGAGCTACACCAAGTGAAATTTCTCCTTGAGATCCAACATTCTTAGCATAGACCCGGTATATCCAAGGTAGGCTATATCCTGCTTCGCTATTTCCTATAGTATTAACTCCATTCATCAAAATTGATAGCTTTGTCTCAAGCTCTACTGGTTGTGAGAAAGCTACCGTAGCTTTTCTGTCATTAATAGAAACTGTTGCTGGGATTTTTTGACCAGATTGATTTTTCACCTCAATTCCTCTATTAACTCTTAACCCCTCTGGTAAATCAATTACTAGTTCTGCCAGAGATTTTCCTTGGACGTGAACTTCAATTTTATGAGTAGCATCTGCGGCAACAGTATTGTTAGGATAAGCAGCACTTTTGACCAGATGAGAACCATTGGAATCGCCTGGTTTACCACTTGCCCAGACAGCAGGAATTGAAGATGTAAGTGCCAGCGTAAATGCAGCAATATAAATCATTTTTCTCATTTTTGTTATCCTCAAGAATTGACTTATTTTCTTCTCTATTTATTAGCTTGGCAGTCATTGATGAAATCAAAATGAAATGTTAGCGAGCACTGTTGAAATCTATCTAGACATTAATAGATGCGAAACCGAGCTACACCTATAGGAATTTCCGCATCACTGCCAACAAATTTCTCATAAAAGCTGTAGACAGGACCATTACCAAGAGTTGGTCGTTTTACATTTTTTATGTCAATTTCTAGCTGAGTGTTAGGAGCAACTGGTTCAGAAAAAGCTAGTACTATAGTTCTGTCACTAACAAAAATATTAGTGTTAATTTTCTGACCCTTATCATCTGCAACATTAATATCATTGATATCGTTACTCCAAGTGACAGTGGTTGGGACATCAATACTTAACTGGGAAACAGCCTTACTATTTTTAGGAACGTGTACCCGGAAAGTATGTCTAACAAGCCGCCAGCGCGTAGGAGGGAATTGTACATTCCCATCAATATGGGTAACACTACCATCATTTTGCTTGGCACTTGCATACTGAGTAGGAATTGAGACTACAATAGCCAGAGCAAATGTAGCAACATATAGAAGTGGTTTCTTCATATTTTATTTCCCAGAAATCGATTATGTCAGCTAAAATTTTGGTTCATTATCAAGAATGAAGTTTTTCTTAATGGATACTCCATATTTGTGTAAAGCCAAGGTCAACTATCCCCTAAATTTATCTATTAATAGAGAGGAAGTTAGACAAATTACTTTTCCTCGACAAGTTGAACTTGCCGATGATGTTTTTACCAAAGAGGTACACTTCCTCTATTTACTAGAATGACAGGTCAAGATGAAATCAAGATGAAATTTTAATGCTTGTCCTCGGAATCTATAGATGTAGGAAACCGAGCGACACCTACAGGAATTTCTACGTCACTGCCAACGACTTTAACCGAAAGACTGTAAACAGAAGCAGAACCAAGAATTGGTTGTTTTACTTTGTTAAATTCAATGAGGAGTTTGGTTTTAGAAATAATTGGTTCCGGAAAATCTATTGTAATTCTTCTACCATTTACAGAAACATTAATGTTAATTTTTTGACCCTTCTCATCCAACACATCAATGTCATTACTCACAGCTACAGTTGATGGAACGTCAATAACTAACTCGGAAAGAGCATTGTTATTCTGGGGAACGTGTAATTGAAAAGTATGTTTAACAATCCGCCATGAAGTAGAAGGAAATACCACATTCTTATTAACATTGGGAACCCTATCATCTGTCTTGGCATTTGCATAGCCAGTAAAAATTGAAGCTGCGGTAGCAACACTACATACAGCAGTAGAAATCAGTGTTCTCTTCATTTGGCTGTTAAATTAACAAACTATGTCACTTAGATTGCAGATTTCTTTTTAGTGCATGAACCTTACAAAACCAGTTTGACAGGTCACTATGAAATCAAGATGAAATTTGAGATAACTATTGCACGTCTATCCAAAAATCAGCAGTGATGATTTTGCCATTACGATTAAACTGACCCCACATTTTATATTTTCCTGCTTGAGGAAAACTGGTGATAAAATTAACTTCTCCTGCTGGAGTGTTTTTCAATGCATGAGCATGAATGTAGTCTACTTCTGTCAATGGTGATGACTGTTTGAGGATGACTAAATGTCCTCTTTCTCCTAAATAAGGTTTCAAATCTTTCAGTGGTTGGTTGTTAGCAGCATCTTGTAAGTTGAAGATTAAGTGGACTTCCTTAGCAGCTTTAAGAGTTGGTTGAGAAAACTTCAAATTAGCTTTAGTACTACGAAAAGTTTTAGTGGTAATTAGGTCAGTTTTTGTTGACGCAGATGGACTGTTACCCGGAACTTGTGCTTTTAATACTGAGACTTGTTCTGCTTTCCCAGCAGGTTTGTAATCACTGAAGAGTGTGTAACTACCTGGTTGAGGGAAATTAGCTTGAACTTCAAAACGTCCATTCCCCTTATAAGTGGGATGAAGGTAGCCATTTCAATCAGATAATCCCCCTAACTCAAGTTAGGGGATTTAAACAAGGAAATAATTTGTTAATCTCCACGAATTAATATGGAGGTACTTTTCATGGTAGAAGTTTGAAAGTCCCACTAGGCGTAATTAGCGGTTAAAACTAAAACGCCCGTTTACCTTCTCACCTTTAACATCTCCAGTAATTTTTACCTGATATTGACCAGTTGCGTTGTCTGATAGTAAGCCTGTGTAGTGTTTGTCTTTTGCATCATAGGTTAAAGGAACTGTCTTTTGTTTCCCATCAGGTAACTGAACTTGAGCGGTTACTTTAGCATTAGGTACTGTTTCGTGATTATCCCCCTTTAACAGATATAAATCCATGTGAGTTCTATTTGCTTCCTTTTCAGGAACAAACTCTAAATGATAAGCTCCTGTCTCCACAACTTGACCTCCATGAGATTCACCATGCTGTCCTTCTGTTTTAGCAACAGGAGAAGCTGAGGGTTGGGTACTTGCGGTTGAAGTCGCTGGGCTGTTCTCAGTGTTAGCTGCTTGATTGCTGTTACTACAAGCTCCTAAGAAAAGCAGCGCTGCACTTCCTAAAACAATCAAACCTGATTTCAATAAATTCATTGATGGACTCCTCATTAATTGTTAATAATCGAGAAAATTGTAGTAAAACAAACTCATGATATCGCCTTTGTAGCTACTTCAACGTTTTGCATCTGTTGAGTCGGCTTTCTCGAAATCAAAAACTTTCCAAACAGAGAATACAAAGCTGGAATAACTAACAAGGTTAATGCTGTAGAAGTAAACAATCCCCCTAAAACAACTACCGCTAACGGCTGCAAAATTTCCTTGCCAGCACCAGTGCCAATGACCAGTGGCACCATCCCTAAAGCTGATGAAAAAGCGGTCATCAAAATAGCAACCAATCGCTCCATAGAACCTTCAACTAAAACTTCACGTAAAGGGATACCACTTGCTAACTTGTTGTTGTAATTATCAACTAATAACAAGCCGTTGCGAGTTGCTACACCGAACAGGGTAATAAATCCCACCATTGAAGCAACAGAAATAATTCCCCCAGCCAAAGCGACAGAAATCACACCCCCAACTAATGCCAAGGGCAAATTAATCATAATCATCACAGTGGCAGGAATTGACTTGACAGCAAAATAAATGAGTACCGTGATGGCGAGAAATGCCAAAATGCCTGCCCAAATTAAAGTTTGCGTCGCTTGTTCTTGCGCTTGAAATTGACCTCCGTATTGAATGTAATACCCAGAAGGCAACTGTACTTGTTGCTTAACTTTGTTGCGAATATCATTGATAACAGAACCTAAATCTCGACCTTTGACATTAGCAGAGACAACAATTAAACGAGAAACGTTTTCCCGGTTAATGGTATTAGGACCAGTACCATAGTCAACTTTGGCAACTTGAGAGAGAGGAATTTTCTGCCCACTGGGAACATCTATGAGCAAATTACTGATAGTTTCTAAATTGTTACGAGCGCTTTCTTTTAACCAAACAACAAGGTCAAACACTTGTTGCTGTTCTAAAACTTGAGAGACGACTTGTCCATTGAGAGCAGTTTCAATAATTTGAGCTAAATCTCCCACAGCCAAACCATAACGAGAAGCAGCTCTTCGGTCAAACTTAATTTGTACCTGTTTGATGGGTACTTGGGGTTCTAGTTGTAAATCGACAACGCCAGGAATGTTGTTTATGGCTGATTCTACTTGTTTGCCAATAGTGCGGAGTTGTTTTAAGTCAGAACCGAAGATTTTAACTGCGATCGCACTCCTTACCCCTGATAAAACTTCATCCATGCGGTGGGAAATAAACCCACCAATATTAGCTGCGACTCCTGGTAATTTGGCAAATTCTTGACGTAGCGTTTCGATACTTCCTTCCCGGTTTTTTATCCCCGAATCACTCAATTCAACATCCAATTCTCCAAAGTTGACACCACCAACATCGCTATCTCCAGGAGCGCGTCCTGAACGTAACTGTAAGGCTGCAAATCTTTTATCATTTTTAAGAGCATCTTGAATCGCTAAGTCAGCTGTATTGGTTGCTTCCAGGGATTCTCCAGGATAAAGAGAAGTGGCGATAACGAGTGACCTTTCTTGAAACTCTGGCAAAAATACACGCCCCAATGATGGCAGAATCATTATTGAAGCCACAAAGCTAGCTACAGCCCAAATCAAGATAATCTGGGGGCGACGAATAGAAAACGTCAAAGCCGGACGATATACCTTATGGGAAAAACGTGCTACCCAGGTTTCATCATGTGGTAAACGACGATTCACCAGCAACAGCGCACAGAGTGCTGGGGTTAGCGTCAGCGCTACTAGCGTTGAAGCCACAATTGAAAGTAAATAGGACACACCCATCGGTGTAAAGATGCGACCTTCCACACCCGAAAGGGCGAAAATTGGTGCAAAGACAACAGCTATAATGACTGTGGAAAATAGTACACTGACACGGACTTCAACCGAACCATTAAACACAACTTGCAATGGGTTGATTGGTGTTCCTGCTTGCTGGTTCTCCCGTAGACGACGGTAAACATTTTCCATGTCTACAATCGCATCATCCACCACTGAACCAATAGCAACAGCCAATCCTCCCAAAGTCATCGTATTAATGCCTTGCCCAGTCCAATTTAAAATCATCATTCCCAACAGCAAGGACAAAGGAAGGGCGCTTAAACTAATAATGACCGTCCGCCAATTCATCAGAAATAAAATCAGGACGGCAGAAACGATGATGATACCATCACGCAAAGCGTCCTCAACATTCTTGAGCGAAGCTTCGATAAAATTTTCTTGACGGAAAGTAGCAATCACTTTGACATCTTTAGGCAAGCTGGCTTTAATTTCTTCCATCGCTGCTTCTATTGCGCGAGTCACAGTTGGTGTATCCGCTTGCGGCTGTTTGTTAACTACCACAACAATCGCCTTCTTGCCGTTTAAAGTCGCGTCACCACGTTTGAGTTGAGCACCGATTTTGACATCCGCAACTTGACCCAATAATATGGGTGTGCCATTTCTAGCAGTAATTGCTGATTCCTTGAGTTCGTCGATAGACTCAATTCGCCCGACTTCCCGAACTAATAACTCTTGGTCTGGATTAATTAAAAATCCACCAGGAGCATTGACATTGGCTTTTTGAGTGGCTTCTGTGACTTCCTTCAAAGAAACATTAAATGCTCTTAGTTTCGCTGGATCGACCAGCACTTGATACTGACGTACATCCCCTCCAAATACTACAATCTGAGTCACGCCAGGAACAGCCAAAAGGCGATTTTTCACTTGCCAATCAACAATACGCCGTACTTCCATCAAGGGAGTGGTTTCAGAGGTAAAAGCATATTTGATGACAGCTCCCAAAGGAGAACTGACAGGAGATATTTGTGGTGGTTCTACTCCTTGCGGTAGCTGACTTTGAGCTTGTTGTAATCGTTCTGTGACTAGCTGGCGAGCACGATAAATTTCTGTATCCCAGTTAAAAATTACTTTCACAACAGATATGCCTACCGCAGAAGAAGAACGTACTGTTTCCACTCCGGGAGTACCGTTAATGGCACTTTCTATCGGTCGAGTCACAAGCGATTCAACTTCCTCTGGTGCTAGTCCTGGTGCTTCGGTTTGGATTTCCACTTGCGGGGGTGCAAATGCGGGAAAAACGTCCAGTGGCATTTGTGTCAAGACGCGAAATCCCCACAGACTAATGATGATGGAGGCGATGACGACTAGCCACCGCTGAGCAATCGACCACTTGACGATGGAATTGAGCATTTTTTAGACCCCTGGCTGGGATATTTGCTTTCCAATGCTGCTCAGCCAGTTGGGATGAGTAGCGATGTTAAAGGTTCGGCACTGTACTTACTTTCTCAAATCAAGATGAAATCAGGATGAAATCTAAATTGAAAGCAGATTTATTTAAATTGGGGAGTAAGTAGCGAGCGTGATATGAGCCGCCATGCAACGTCTGAAACTGTTGCTACGAAAGGGTTACAAAAATATCCCTTTGACATTCTTGATATATACTCCTTTTTCTTTCGCTGCATTAGCTTTTTAAATTAACAGAGTGTCCCTGCCTTAATCTCTGTAGTTTCAGCATCGTGATACATATCATCAACCACAAAAATCCAACACCATAACCTGCAATTACATCAGTCGGCCAATGTACTCCTAAATACAGCCGACTGATGCCAATTGCCACAATTAAAATAACTGCTAAAGTGTAGATAATCTGTGAAAATTTAGGATAATGAGTAGCTAGTATATAAGCAATAAAACCGTACAGTACCATAGAACCTAGTGCATGACCACTGGGAAAACTAAAAGACTTCTCAGAAATCAAAAGAGTCCAAAGTTGCGGACGAGGTTTAGAGAAAAATAACTTTAACCCTCTATTTAAAATTAACCCTCCTAAACAGGTAAGCACAAAAATATATGTTTCGACTCGGTAATGTCGCCACCAAAGTGTTCCTAAAGTCAATGCTGCGACGACTACTACTGTCGTTGGATTACCAAGATTCGTTATAGCCAGCATGAAATTATCTAGACTCGGATTAGCAAACTGATGCAACCATAAAAGAAAAGATGTATCAAATGCAAAAGCTTCTTTCTCTAAAACTTCTTCAGCAAGCTTGGCGACAACAAACAGAATCAGCAGACAACCAGTAAGTCCAACAATACCAATTGTGGCGATTAAGGAAATCAAACGAGGATGTATATAACGCAACCAAAAGATAGAAATGTTTCGTATCATATGTTACACTTTGCACTCACAAAAGATATGGCTGGGAATGAAAACCTTACCCTCTGCTAACATGACTTCCGTCTTCCCCCTTCAAGTACCAGCAGTAATATAATTGCACTCAAAGCAAAAACACTACCAGTAATGAAAGTTGCTTTTGGACTGATTGCTTCCCATAAACTACCTGCCAACAAACTGGCTGGTAAAAGTGCTGCACCAGTAGCCAAATTAATTAACCCAAAAGCAGTACCACGCAGATGAGACGGTACTCTATCTGCTACTAGTGCCAATAACACACCCTGACTCATTCCTTGATGTAGTCCATACAATGCAAACAGCCCCCACACTTGCCAAGGAGCATCAACAAATGCAAAGCCGAGGTATATTAAAGCATACACAGAAAATCCACCCACTAGCAGCCCTAAACGTCCAATGTGGTCAGATAATAATCCTATCGGATAAGCACTGTCTGTTTAAACGCATCACTCAATTGGGTGACGCACTTTTTTCTCCTTTCGCACTGAAAAGAATAGGACAACTGCCAGCAGGATAAAAGCGATCGCCGAAGCATATTCCCTTGGCAGTGATAGACCGCCATCTTTGACTGGCTTAGTAAGAAAATCTCCGAAGGTGGCTCCAAAGGGGCGCGTGAAGATGAACGCGAGCCAGAATAGGAAAATATCGCTCAACTTTGTCATGTAGTGAAGGGCGATGACAACACCGATGACGCTGGCTGTCACCAATGCGCCCTGAATATAGCTCAGTCCCAAGTTGCTGGTTAGAAAGTCACCAAAGGCCGTTCCCAAACTATTGGAGAACACAACAGCAAGCCAATAGGTGGTCTCTGCGTCTTTCCTGATGATAGGATAAACGCTCAGATCTCGATCCCGGTAGTACCAAATGGCAAGAACACTCAAGAGACTGGCTACTAAGATAAGCGATCCCGCTGCGTAGCCCAGCCCAAAAGATCGATCCATCAAGTCTGAAACTTCGGTTCCGGCTGTAGTTGTGGCAATGATGGCCACCCAGTAAAGGGCTGGACGATATCTGTCAGATTGAATTTGAAAAAACAAGAGAATAGCCAGGATGGCGAACGTTACGGCAAAGCCTACGTAATACCCCAATCCAAGGGTCATTGAGATGAAGTCACCTGCCGTCTCGCCGAGTGTCGTGGCGATAATCTTCATGATCCAGAAGAAAATTGTGACTTTTGCAACTTTATTTTTATTCATTTCTTTTTCACAAGAAAAAATAGTAAGTCATCATGAATCCATTCAGATTAGTGCAGTCTGATAGAAACAACTAAATGATACGCTTGAAAAGTTCTAAGTTATGTGGAATAAGCACTACGTATAGCTTTAAAAGCTATTGAACAGTGAAGGGATGGGTCAGGCGAGCGCAAATTGCCAACCAAATCGCCTCTTCACAAACAGAAAAATGCCCAAGTTCGATAAGGCGATCAATTATCAATCTTCTTGGTCAATCGGCAGTAAGCCTGGTTTCTTCCGCTTAAGGCTTAAGTAAATCACTAGGCTGATGATTATAGAGAGAAAAAGCACACTGGTTCCAACCGTACCATAGCCAAAACCACCATTTTTAGTTGGTTGGGATAGTAAATCACCTATCGATGCTCCAAACGGACGAGTCAAGATGTAAGCTAACCAAAATGCCAAAACTGCATTCATTCGGAAGTAATAATAACCAGTCGCTATCATTGCAATTGAAGCGCCAAATACTAATGCTGATTGTGCATAACCCAACCCCGAAGCCTCTGCTAAGAGGTCTCCTGTTGAAGTACCCAAGGCAAACGTAAGTAAAATAGCCACCCAGTAGAAAAGCTCTCTTTTAGCTGTGTTGATGGAGTGCATGGCTAATGTCTTTTCGCTTAAATACCAAAACACAAAAACTGCCAACAAGACAAAACTAAAAACTATGGTAGTTGTCACCAAACTAACTCCAAAATCGTCTACCAATCTATCAGTAATTAACGTACCAACGATACTTATCAAAACGACCACAAGCCAGTAACTCAGTGGGATATACTGCTTAAGCCTAAACTGATTTAAAAGCGCAATCAGCAACAAGCCGCTCATAATATATGATGTAACGCTTAAACCAAGGTTCAGCGTTCCTGATAGAAAATCTGCCGCAGTTTCACCTACTGTGGTTGCCAGAACCTTAATAATCCAGAAGTAAATTGTAACCTCTGGAACCCTGTTCAACATTGCTCCTACTTGCTGAGGTTTTTTCATAACTTGAATTGGTGCAGAGTGATTGCACTCTACACACCAAAGGTCAAGAAATAGTCAAGATTTGATTGAAAGCGGAATTTACTCGATATAGATGAACATAAAATCGCTGAAATCTCTAATTATCAGGCTTATTTCACGATTTGATCTTGAATTTTGTCAACTCTAACCAATCTTGACTATTCCTGGACTTTTATTACCTACGGTGAAAATACAAATCCAAATTTCCGGAGATTTTACAAGCATGAAAACTTCAACAAAAATCGTTTTGGCAGCAGCTTTTGTTGGTACTTTAGGAATTTCTGGATTGGCACGAGTTGTCGGAACAAAACAACCACAATCTCCAGTAGCAATTGTGCGTCAGCATCACAGCACTACTCAAGTTGCTGAAGCCAGTGATGGCGACGGTGAAACTAACGACGATGCACAAGAACAGCAAGAAGCAAATAAACTGCAAACTCTAGCTAAAATTACAGCACAACAAGCACAGCAAGCAGCTGAAACATCTGTAGGAGGTAAGGCTAGCCGCGTCAAACTCGAAAATGAAAATGGCAACTTAGTTTATGCTGTAGAAATTGGTCAGCAAGATGTTAAGGTCGATGCTGGTAATGACAAGGTTCTCTACACTGAGAATACCAATCAACAAAACGAAAACATTGAAGCCACTCGCCCCAAGAGTAGCATTCAAGTTCAAGAAGCCAGTGATGGTGATGGTGAAACCAATGATGATGGTCATTAGGTAACTTAAAACCTATGCTATCTCAGTTGCAAGCATCAGGAGTTAAGTAAAACACTTCTGTAGCAGACATTAACTAAACATCAACTACATAGGGATTGTTGAAGATCAACTTCATCAATCTCTTATTTTTAAATTCTGGATAATCAGAATAAAGTAGACATGAAATAATTTGAAGAGGTTATGTGAAAAATAAGCGTCCACCTGGTTTATTAGCAATTATAATTTATAAAGCCTTTGTTGCTTCACTCTTAGCTATTACTTCTGTCGCCTTGCTATTAGCACTAAGACATCACCAAAGCTTAGCTGCATTTTCGGAATCTTATATTTTAGAAACAAAACTCAAAATGATTGAATGGCTAATAGATAATTTTTTGAATATTAGTCCCCAAAAATTATATTTTAGCGGTATAGCTATTGGAGTTTATGCTATTGTAACGGCAATAGAAGTAGTTGGTTTATGGTATGATAAGTCTTGGGCAACACTGTTAGTGCTTGGACTAGTTGGCATTAGCATACCTCCAGAAATATTTGAGTTAATTAAAGGGATAACAATACTAAAGTTCATCGTATTTTTAGTGAATATAGCTGTATTTTGGTATTTGCTACGTCATTTTCCTAAGCATAAAAGGTAATGTTAATCAAGTCTTGATATTCAAGAAGCTGGTAAACACATTTTATTGTATTAGTTTCGTCTGTCTAGGACACAAAAAATACTAAGAGGAAACCGACGGTAAGCGCACGGTAAAACAACTACCAGCCTCTAATTGACTTGTGACACTAATTAATCCACCGTGGTTTTGGGCAATAGCTTGTGCGATCGCTAACCCCAAACCAGAACCACCCTCCCAATAAGAACGAGACCGATCCGCCCGCCAAAAGCGCTCAAAAACTTTATCGATATGCTCTGGTGCAATTCCCACACCTGTATCTTGCACATTCACATAAACCTGAGAACCAATACGACTAGTTTTAATTTCAACTACGCCTCCTGATGGTGTATAGTAGAGTGCATTTTCAATTAAATTAGTAAACAGTCGCGTCAATTGAACGGAATCACCCGTCAGGTAAAGATTCCCTGCTAATTGAGATATTAAGTTAATTTGCTTAACTTCAGCTTGAGGTTTATAAAGTAGCACCAAGTTCTCCAAGATCAACGTTAAATTGAGAGTATTCCAATTATGATTGGGAACTTTATCTGTGCGTGCTAAAAACAATAAATCTTCTGTGAGGCGAGTCATCTGGTTAGTAGCGCTAGCGATCGCCTGAAATTTTTCTGCATCTTTTGGTCCTATTTCTTCTGGGTATAAGAGTGCCAAATCAGCATTAATTTTGATTGCCATTAATGGACTGCGTAGTTCGTGGGAAGCATCAGCAGTAAACTGTTTGAGCCTTTGAAAACTATCCTCGATTGGCTGCATCGCTTGACGAGTTAGTAAAATTCCGCCAATTCCACTAAGAACCAAAGTCATAATAATTCCACCGCCTAATCCCCAGTCCAGTTTTTGAAGAGTTTCATCAAATTCTTCTAGGGATTGACTCACCCTCACATACCCAACCAGGTGATTATTATCGCTAGCTATTATTGGTACAGTCACTCCTTGGATACGAACTTTGTCTACGTGACGCAGACCGTCTAGGGCGCTGGACTCACCACCTTGAACTTGTACCATTTTACTTGGCAACAAGGGCAAAGTTAAGACAGTTTGTCCTTGTTGGGCAATCAAATGTCCTTGGGTATCAAACCACTGTAATGCTTGATGAGCAGCAATTAAGTTTTGTGGGCGAAAGTCAGTTTCAATCGTAAGGCGATTTGCTTCAAACTCTGCATTTGCAGCCGCACCTTGTCCGATGGCTATGAGTCTATCTGTTGTTTGTTGAGTCAGACTGCGGGTGAAAGCAACTCGGACTGCTAGAGCAAATATTCCCAGCAGCGATGCGAACACTACCAAGTAAGAAAACAATAACCGATAACGAATTTTCTTAAACACATTCTTGTGACTGTAAAATTATCAGTTATTAACTAAGATTTATCCCGTGACCACTGCTGCAAAGCAGCCAATTATTTATAGTAAAATATTTCACTTGTTACTAAGACGATAACCAATGCCGTAAATATTTTCAAGAAAGTCTTCTGAACTTCCAGTTGCTCTGAGTTTATTCCGCAAATTGGTAATATGAGTTTTGATACTTCCTTCCCCAGAAGATTTATCAATTTCCCACAGTTTGTCAAGGATTACCGAACGACTCACAACTTGATTTGGGTTTCTCAAAAAATATTCTAATATCATATATTCTTTAGGAGTTAACGACAAAAGATTCCCTGCATAAGTAATCTGGTTGGTAGCTGGGTCTAGTTGTAAATCACCGCAGATTAAAATCGGTGGGCGAGTTTCTGGACTTCTTCGAGCCAAAGCTCTAATACGTGCTGCTAACTCTTTGAGGTCAAAGGGCTTGACTAAATAATCATCAGCACCAGCATCGAGTCCAATAATTTTATCTGTCGTTGTATCTCGTGCTGTCAGCATTAAGATAAGAGCGTTGGATGAAGCAGCACGTAAACGCTGACATAGAGTGATTCCATCTAATTTAGGAAGCATTAAATCTAATAAAATTAGTTCGTATAATCCTGATTGAGACCATTCCCATCCCTCAATTCCATCAATTGTTATATCTACAATATGGTGTTGGCGTCTTAAATACTCAGCTAATGGCTTGGCAATGCGATCATCATCTTCAACTATTAAAATTCTCATATCGCTTTAGCAGTCTCGGATATTGTTACAATTCCTTTGGCAGCATTGATGAATTGAAAATACACCTTTTAGGACGAAAGACTCACGTTCGTTCTCAAAAACTTGGTGTGTAGTTGTGCAAGAAGTACACATATATGCACTGCAACGATTCTATGTTTATTATAAGTATTTATCTGAACTTGATATCACTTTTGATTCCTGATCAGTAACGCGGTGGTTGTCATCCCATGCTGGCGATTCTGTGGAAGATTCTTCAGATGAATAGGCAAATTCTGCTGATGGTTGAGATTTTGTGCGACGACCAGACCAGAAAGCACCAGCCATAAATGCGACAGTAGCCAGCGCAGTTCCTCCTCCTGTTGCAATCAACCACAGGGGTACTGGCAAGTTAGGTGTTTTGGCTTCAGTTGGCTGTGAGGGAGCGAGTGTGTGTTCGTCTTCTTTTGGCTGGCTACCCCCTCGTAAAGACTGAGCATAAAGTTGAGGAGCACGCTGAGTAACAATTGAATCCCCCTCGAATAAACCAGTCTTGACCTCAACTATGTCCCCAGAGGTTTGACCTAAAGTGACTTCAGTTGCTTGAAAAGCATTACCATTTTGCACATAAACTTGTTTCTTTCCATTCGCCTCCACTATAGCCGAACTAGGAATAGTCAAGGTAGCAGTCAATGTTTGGTCTGTCAAAACTTCTAGTTCTGCAAACATCCCTGGCTTGAGAACTCCACCGGGGTTATCTATTTCAGCTTTCACAGGAACAACCCGTGTTTCGCCTTCCACAACTGACCCAACCACGGCAATTCGTCCAGTAAATGTGCGATTAGGCACAGAAGCAACCTTCAAGCTTACTCGTTGACCCGTCTTTACCTTTCCCAAATCTTTTTCATATATATTTGCAGTAGCATAAACTCGACTGTCATTCACAATCGTCATCAGTTTGCCACCTGCATCCTCGAATGATTGACCAAGAGTAACTTCTCTGTCAGCAACCCTGCCAGAAATGGGAGCCGTCACCGTTACCAGTCCCTTAGCATTGGCGCTGTTTCCCAGTTGTTGCAACCGAGTCTCATAATTAGTATTACTCAGTTGAATACGTTTTTTTGCTACCTCAACTGCTGATTTCGCACGTTTGAGTTTATTTTCTGCATCAATCACGTCCCGGCGGCTTGAAGCTTTGGTGAGTTCGGCTTTAGCTTGTGCTAGCTGGGTTTGGGATTCCAAGGCATCACGTCGTGGCAAAGCACCAGAATCTGCTAACTGCCTGTCCTTGTCAGACTTCTCTTGAGCGAATGCCACTTGGCTTTGTGCTTCGGCTATTTCAGCTGCGGCTATTTGCTGATATTTTTCGTAATTTTGTTGAGCCAGCCGTAAATCAGCTTCCGCTTGCTGCAAATCAGCCTGACTTTGGGCAAGTTTTTCTTGAGAGTTCACCCGCAGTTCCACCAAGTCAGGACTGGTTACAACAGCAACTGGTTGACCTTTTTTCACGACTGCACCAGGCTCTACCAACAACTCAACCACTTTCGCCTTGGAAATTGGGGTATTGACTTCCACTTTTTGACTAGGCAAGGTTTCAATCTGTCCAGTGGTTTTAATACCAACAGCTAATTGCTGACGTTTCACTGGCTCAATTTTAATTCCTAAACGTTTTGCGGTTTGGGCATCAACTTGAATAGAGCCACTATTTTGAGAGGCTTCACTTGCTCCTTGAAATTCATTTCCGTGTCCGCCATGAGCTAAAACAGTTGAGGGATTAGCTAATAACAGCAGGCTTACGAGTGAACCAGAAACACAACGAATTGCTGTGAGTTGTTGGGAACGCAGAGAATTTAGCATCGCGCTTAAAAAGTCCTTGAGTACTGGAGGAAAGGAGTTGCGATAGCGTATTTGTGTTAGTGGGCGCTCTTGATGCACACATCTTTTAGTTTTGCAGCAAGAAATGAAATTAGGATGAAATCGTGCTTGCTCTTGTTACTGGTTGTACCAAGCTTGTCGCCATTGCTTCATTTGGTCAATTTCTTTCTGTTGAGAGGTGATGATATTTTGAGCCAGTTTCTTGATTTCAGGGCGCTTGGACTTACTCAATGCATCTTGCGCCATTGTTATTGCCCCTTCATGGTGCGGAATCATTGCATTGATGAAACGTAGGTCAAACTCGGCATCAGCAGCCCCCAAATCCTTATCCATTCGCATAGCTTTAGATTGTTCAGGAGACATTGCTATTGTCTGATTCTGCTGGGCATTCCAAGCCGTTGCCGTGCTTGGTGCTTTGGGATACCATGCTGTGCGCCACTGTTTCAACTCAGCAATTTCTTTGTTTTGAGCTTTGATGATTTCGCCTGCCAGCTTTTTGATTTCGGGACGTTTTGATTTCTGTTGGGCTTCTTTTGCCATCTGGGTAGCACCTTGATGGTGTGGAATCATCGCATCAATGAACCGCAAATCGTAGTTGGCATCCGCTGGACCATTATCCATTGCCGTGCTATGATGCATACCACTGCCGTGGTCCATCTGTTGCTTGTCGCTAGCCTCAGTTGCGGTAGAATTTGGAGCTTGGGTTTCGTTTTGGGAAGTAGTTGTAGAACAAGCTGTAAGCACGCCGCTTGTTAAGGAAGCGAGTGTTATGAAAGTCATTGCAAAAAAACCACTTTTCCAAGAAATACGTTGCATAGACTTGAAATTCATTACTTACTATAGTTTCTTCTATTTTGAAATCTCCAGTTAGCTGGAGTGTCAAGTGCTATTTTCCAACGGGGTACAATAGCCAGTTTGTTATGGGAGCAATACAGCTGCACTAATTGTTTAGTATTGCAAAGGCAAATGAAATTAGGATGAAATGCTTGTACCTGATAGAGCAATACGGTTCAGTTAAGACATTTATTCGTTGTTCCCAGTCTTGTCGCCAAATGTCAATGGCAAAGGCGTAGAAAAAAATGAGCGATACCTTTGGTAAGCTCCGCTAACGCATCTACCTATTTCTTGTGGGGTGGGTATCTTACCCGCCCAATACAAGTGCGATCGCCTACCCATAACCAATTTTAGTTGGTTATCTCATCCGCTGCATCAACTCCCTATGCCAAAATCAGCTGACATCAGCACCAAAAAATTAATCAGCCTTGCACCCAATAACTGGGTAAAATGGGTAACACCCTTCGGGTTCGCCACTTGCTACAACGGGGGGAACCCCCGCAACGCAGTGGCTCACAAATTCCCGACATTACAGCCGAAGAAGTTCTCAACTCAGAATTCCAATGGATTAGCCGCGAGAGTGACGTATTAATCCGCGCCGAAAGTCCTCAGTACGGAGAATTTCTCGTACTCAAAGAGTTACAATTGCGCTATAAGCCAAAGATGCCTAAACGAATGCGGGCTTACGCTGCACTGGCAGAAGAGAAATTCGATTTACCTACCTATCCGGTACTTATCAATATCCTCAGAGATAGAGAAGATGATATCAAAATTCCCACTCGCTATCAATCAGAGTTTGCAGGTTTACAAGCGCGTCAAGACTACCGTGTGATTAACCTTTGGGAAGTCGATGTGGAAATAGCTTTTCAACAACCTGTCCCATCTTTGCTCCCCTTTGTACCAATTCTCAAGGATGGCGCAGAGGAATCCACAATACAACAAGCGTTGCAAATTCTTCGCGCAGACGAGCAACTAAATCAGTTAGAAACCGTCCTAGCATTTTTTGCTAGCTTCGTATTAGACAGTGCTTTAGTTCAGCAAATTATGAGGTGGGATATGGCAGTCTTAAGAGAATCTCCCTGGTATCAGCAAATTTTGAGAGAGGAGAGACTCTCGAGTATCGAAATGGGTTTGGAACTAAAATTTGGCAACGAAGGATTACAACTGATGCCACAAATTTCTCAAATTTCCGATTTAGAGCGATTAAAGGCAATTCAAAGGGGGATCTTGACAGTAAATACTTTAGATGAATTACGACAACTCATTTGAAGTACCAGAGCTGGCTTGAGTTCAGCAAATTATTTTTGAATTTTGAATGAGCAAATTTTGAATTGTTAAGAGGTGGGATATGGCAGTCTTAAGCGAATCTCCCTGGTATCAGCAAATTTTGAGAGAGGGTGAGCGACGAGAGATAATGTCGGGTATTGAACTAGTAGTCTACCAAAGCAACTTTGCAGGCTGAACGCTCTCACAGAAACCGGGTTTCTCTACCAGGCGAAGTTCCTGTGGTGAAACACTAGGATTAGAGTTAAAATTCGGCAGTGAGGGATTACAATTAATGTCAGAAATCTCTCAAATCTCTAATTTAGAGCGATTAAAGGCAATTCAGCAAGCAATTAAAACTGTGAATAGTGTGGATGAATTGAGGCAAATTATCTAAGCTCGCTTTCTCCATCAGCCAAAACAGCAAAATACCGCACAGCTCGCACTAAATCATCTGGTGTACCAACATCAAGGTAAGTACCATCGGAAAATGTTTCTGCTTCTACATGAAAACCTTTGTTGATAGCAGCTTGAATGACATCGCCAATGGGTATTTCTGGTAGCTGCGATAAGTTACTATTTGCCTTAACAGTCGTAAGATACTCGTGCAGAAACTGTGTGAAAGCAGGTGTCCAAACTGCAATACCCCACATATAACGCAAATCTGAGTGGCGAGGTTTTTCGATTATCAATCGTACTCTACCTTCATCGTCAAAGTCAACCATACCTGCTTTCTGAGGTTTATCAGTAGGAAATAATCCTAAGACGACATCGGCATTACTAACATCAAGGCGTGTCAGTATTCGTACATAAGCATCTTCAGGCTGGAACAAAATATCAGGAAAACCCAAGGCTACAACAGCATCTTGCACAAAAGGAAAAGCCTGATCCAAAGTGAAAGGGACACCATAAGGCAAACCCATAATGAGATATCCCAAGCTCATGGAAAGCATTGTGCCATCTCCAAAATATGCTGGTATATCCCACTTACCAGAACGAAGTATAAAATACGCTTCATTAATACCTGCTAGTTGCATCTTTTCTAGCAGATAATGAGACACAACCTTCGGTCGCCAGTTACATTTGTCACCAAAATCTTGAAAGCCAAGCGGATACAACTCTTTGCTAAGTGGTAGAGGAGAAATCCGGGTTGCCTGTCCACCAGCAGGTAGCAGTCCGATGATTTGGCGCTTAGTCATAGGTAATGAAAAATAAATAGTTCAAAATTGTCCATCCTCTGTTTGGTAGATATTTTAACTACTTAGAAGCTCCAGTCTATAATGACTGATGACCAAGGACTAATAACTAAAAAAATATCCTCCTTCTAAAAAGTGCATTTGTCAGCAATCAGAAATAAGGAGGAGGTTACTATGTTTTATAGTATTACAAATACTACTTGACAGAAACGGCGTCAATATCGATTGTATTTGCGCTAGAGGTAGAATCTTCTGTAGTACTAGGGGCTTTAGCGTCAACATTACCTTTACGCGCTTTGAAGCCTTCAATTAAGATCTGAGACATCTCGGAAACCAGCAGCGTCAATAGCATGATATCGTCAACTTCTCCTACAATCGGGAAGAAGTCTGGAACAAGATCAATTGGGCTGACAAAATAAAGCAGTGTTCCTAAAATGATCCACCAGCGGTACTTAGGGTTACGCAGTAAGTTACGGTACCAAGTATAAAGTGATTGGATTGAAAATTTCATAGATTTTAACCTCCAGTTGCCTTTCATTTTGACAAATTATGACCTACACTTCCTGTGGGAATAACCGCCCTAGTTGGTCTGGAAGATGCTACTCGCTAGTCCTATGCGAAATCGCAACCCTTGTTGAATGTGAAACGATTATGAAAGTTGTGCTTTAATTTTTAAAATTGAAGTGCTTTAGGACAGTTGCACTACTAATAGACAGAGGAGGCTTACAAAGCGTGGATATTGTAGATTTGTTTAAGAAGGGCGGACCAGCAATGTGGCCATTGCTTGCCCTATCAATTTTATCTTTAAGTGTCATTTTTGAGCGTTTGTGGTTCTGGTTACGAGTGTTAAACCAGGAGAAGGAAATAGTTGATCGCGTTGTAGACACCGCCCGTACAGATTGGATCATAGCGGCTAACATTGCTAGACAGGCAACAAACCAACCCATTGGACGGTTTCTCTATGCACCCCTAAGCCTACCCAAAAGCGATGCAGAAACCTTCCGATTGGCACTGGAAGCAACAGCAGAAGACGAATTGGCTGGAATGCGACGGGGTGAAAAACTCCTGGAAGCTGTGATTGCTCTTGCACCCTTGTTGGGATTGTTAGGTACGGTTTTAGGCTTGATCCACTCTTTACGAGCAATTCGTATTGGCGATTTAGGAACCGAATCTACCGCTGGGGTAACCACTGGTATCGGGGAAGCGCTGATTGCCACAGCAACAGGACTAATTGTTGCCATTATCAGTTTAGCTTTCTACCGCCTATTTCAAGGTCTTGTTGTTAACCAAGTTAAAATTTTTCGTAGAGCAGGGAATGACATGGAGTTGCTGTATCGGCAGTCTCCACCTGACTACACAAAGATGACACCTGAGAACATTGTACCACCTGTAACAATCATAGGGGACTCTCCACAAGATAACTTGAATTCTCCTCGAAAAAAAGGCAAATCCAGATTTTCTGAAACACCTGAACCCTCCCCAGAGTCTGATTTTTCAGAACCAAAAGATATTGAATAAAAAAGCCCCTAACCCAGGTATGAGAGCAAGAAAATGAAAGTTAACCTGCACACTCCAGTAGAAGAAGTCCAAATTCAAATCATTCCCTTAATAGATGTTATTTTTTGTATACTGACATTTTTTCTTTTGGCAGCTTTGCAATTTACTCGCCAAGAGGAAATTAGTATTAATTTACCTAAATCAACTACTGGTACACCATCTACCACTGCTGGAGCTAACGCACAAGCTCAACGGCAAATATTAACTTTGACTATCGATGCTATTGGTCAGACTTACGTAGAGAATGATCCAGTAAAACGGGAACAGCTCAAAGAAGCTTTTAAGAGATATCTCCAACAAACTCCCAATGCTATTTTGGCTTTGAAAGTCAGTCAAACAGCAACATATAATGATGTGATAGGAATGATAGACATGTGGCGACAAGAGGGAGGCGATCGCATATCTTTTGTGACGACACCATCTTTCTCTAATCAATCTACATCTGGTTCTGAGTCAGAAACATCACCTCTACCTAACACCTCACCTATCACTCCCATCAATCCACAAACTAACCCTAACTTCAATCTCCCCCCAGCACCCAATCCACTTCAAAATAACCAAGGTGTAACCCCAGTAGATCCAGGAACTTCTCCTGTATTGCCCAAAGCACCCTCCGGACAAACCAATCCTACTCCCAGGAGGTAAGCTGTTACGCATCTAATTTGCACATTTAGACAGCAGAGGGGCGGAGGAGCTTCAGGAGCAGGGGAGAAGGATTGACCGGAGGCGGAGCGTCTCCGGCTCCGCGCTTTTTCTCCAAAATTAACAATATGCAAGTTAAATGTGTTTTAGCTTAATGCTACGCTTGCCAAGCAAATTTCTCGCGAGCTTTGGCGTTATTAAATTAAATACAATAAAGACAGCTTTACGCCAATTTGCTATTTTAATAAGATAAACAAAAAGATTCGCAGAATTATAAATGGACTGGATTACCCTACTGCGATCGCTACAGTCTGATTTCATCAAAAGGTTAACATCTGGTTGTCTGCTGCATTGTGAAACAGAAGGGCAATATAGTGAATTAACGCTCATATCGGGAGAGAGGTTAAAAGCACTACGGGAGTTTTGCTGGCAAATGGCTGAGAAATATAAGCGCACTTCACCAGTCCGTGATGTTTTTATCAGTAATTTGAAAGGCAAATTAGGTGAAGAAGTTGTCAAAGAACGTTTGGCTGCTTTTGTGACTGAAGTAGATTATGAAAAACGATTCGGCATTGGCGATGGCAAAGTTGATTTTACGCTGACTTTTGATCCATCAGTTGGTATTGCGGTGAAATCACGTCATGGTAGTCTTGATAAAGTCAGATGGTCAATGAATTCAGAAGAAGTTCAAAAAAATGCCGTCGTAGTTTGCATTTGGATTCAAGAAGAAGTGAATGAGGCACAACCAGAATATCACCTTTTCTTCGCTGGTTTTCTCCCTACCCAAATGATTAAGCTGAGAACTGGAAAAATTTCATTTGGGATAGAACAATTACTGTATGGTGGTGGTTTGCGGTGTTATTTAGAACAGTTAGAATCCTTAACGCCTCTTAACTCTCATAACCAAAAACCTCAAATTGAAAAATCTAATCCTAAGCAAGAACCCAGCTATCAGCCACAGAAGCAACAGTTTTTAAAAACCAACTTGTCTGCTGAGCAACAAGAACCCAGTTATCAGCAAAACAAGCCACAGCCTATCAAAACCAACTTTTCTGGTGAGCAAAATGACTATTTCCGTTTCCATAATGGAGATATGAATCTGCTCTATGTAAAACTAGGTGATGAATGTTTTGAGAAAGAACAGTATAACACTGCAATTGAGAACTACAATCAAGCTTTAAAACTAAACTCTAAAGATTCCGAGAGTTATTACAAACGTGGTTTAGCTCGATATCGCTTAGGAGATTGCGAAGGAGCGATCGCAGATTACATTCAGGCAATACAGATTAATCCTTATTACGGCAAAGTTTACAACAAAATTGGTTTGGCTCGATATCAGCTAGGAGATTACGAAGGAGCAATTGCAGATTATACTCAAGCAATTAAAATGAATCCTAATGATGCAGTCGCTTACAGAAACCGTGCTGATATTCGCTATCATCTGGGTGATTATGAGGGAGCGATTGAGGATTATAATCAGGCAATAAAGATTAATCCAAATAGTTCTAACTTGGGAGATTCAAAGAAAGCAATTGAGCTTTTTAGTCAGTCTCTTGAAATGAATCCTAATGACGTTGTTGGTTACAAAAACCGTGGTAACTCTCGTTTTGATTTAGGAGATTATCAAGGAGCAATTGAGGACTATACTCAAGTCATTCAGATGAATCCTAATGATATCGATGCATATTACAACCGTGGTCATGCTCGTTATGAATTAGGCGATTATGAGGGAGCGATTGAGGATTACACTCAGGTTATCACGATAAATCCCAACGATGCTGATGCATATTACAATCGTGGTCAGGCTCGTTATAACCTTGGAGATAAGCAAGGCGTCATTGATGATTTTCAGCAAAGCGCAGACTTTTATCGAAAAGAAGGTAAGCTAGAGGAGCATAAAAATGCACGGGAAAGAATTTTAGATTTAGAAATAGAAGAATCGTTAGATATTTTAAATTTTTAGCAGATTAAGTTCAGGAGTGAAGAGAATTAAAGAACCACCAAAATGTCAAGGACGTCCTTGACGTCAAGAGAAACAAAAGAATATTTCCAACTCTGTTAAGAAAATCAAACTGTAGGGTGCGTTATCGCTTTAGTGTAACGCACCATCAATCGTTTAAGGTGCGTTAGCCTTCGGCATAATACACCCTACTATAGATAATTTGCAAGATAATAAATACTGTTTTATAATACATATACAAGAAAGTGTACATGTACTAATGTTTTCTTACAAAATAACATCCCCAACTGATGCAAGAAATGACTTCTTTAAGTTGTTAGACCTGGTAGTAGAAAATCATCAGGTGTATATCATTAACCGTCGTGATGATGAAAATGTAGCTTTGATTGCTGAGTCAGATTTGGTAAGTTTGGTTGAAACAGTTTATCTTTTGCGCTCAGGAGCTAATGCGCGTCGGTTATTAGATGCAATGGAGGAGTCGAAAACCGGAAAAATTCAACCTCAAACTATCGTAGAACTTCAGCAGGAGTTGGGGATTGAGCAAGAAGAAGAAAAAGAAATCTGAATCTGATGAAATAAAACCTGTTATAGTTAATCGCATTCCCGGTTTTAGTTCTCAATTCAAAGAAGATTTAGCTTGGTGGTTTAAGCAAGATTCTCATAAAGCATCGAAAATTTTGGATTTGGTGACAGCCGTCATGCAAAATCCTTTTGAGGGTATTGGTAAACCAGAACCATTGAAGTATCTGGATGCAGATATCTGGTCACGGCGAATCGATTTAGAACATCGGCTTATCTATCGGGTAGGAAATAGCCAGATTGATTTTTTAGCTTGTCGGTATCACTACGAGTGATGCTTCAATCCCTAATAGGGAGTAAGAGAAATTTCAACCCGCATGCCGCATATCAGAAGCACTTCAGCTCGAGTTTCAATCCCTAATAGGGAGTAAGAGAAATTTCAACCTTAACATGAACGAGTGCAAGGGCTTTTGTTTAACTTGTTTCAATCCCTAATAGGGAGTAAGAGAAATTTCAACGCTACGTACTCGCCAATCTGTCTAAGATAGCTTGGCGTTTCAATCCCTAATAGGGAGTAAGAGAAATTTCAACGCCGGAGTTGGCGCAGTTGCGTGAGCAGTTGAAGTTTCAATCCCTAATAGGGAGTAAGAGAAATTTCAACATTTTTCCCTGCCCATTTCCGCGTATCTTCATGTAGAGTTTCAATCCCTAATAGGGAGTAAGAGAAATTTCAACCCAAAAGTGCAGTGCCACGAGAAATAATGCCGTTTCAATCCCTAATAGGGAGTAAGAGAAATTTCAACCCAAAAGTGCAGTGCCACGAGAAATAATGCCGTTTCAATCCCTAATAGGGAGTAAGAGAAATTTCAACGAGGAGAAATTCTTGCAGAGGTGAGTTATTTAAGTTTCAATCCCTAATAGGGAGTAAGAGAAATTTCAACAGTTGCCATCAATCTGCATCATATGCAGGTCGTTTCAATCCCTAATAGGGAGTAAGAGAAATTTCAACGGTTACAAGTTCTAGAGGATGTCCTAGAACTTACAAGTTTCAATCCCTAATAGGGAGTAAGAGAAATTTCAACATCAAGAAGCTATATGGTTTTACCGATTCCCCTCGTTTCAATCCCTAATAGGGAGTAAGAGAAATTTCAACCGCGCTCAGGATTACTGGGATATTAAGAAGGTGGCGTTTCAATCCCTAATAGGGAGTAAGAGAAATTTCAACCCGCTAACCGTGTGGTTATTGCCGCCAACGCGACGTTTCAATCCCTAATAGGGAGTAAGAGAAATTTCAACTGCGGCATCCTGAGAAGTACTCTGTATAAGGTTTTCAAGGTTCTTTAGCGCGGATGTCCTAATCATAGCATAAAAAACCTGGGTTGATGCAAAGACAAATCGCTGAAATCCAGTCTGGACAAGGAGCGCGGATGGGTAACGAGCGATTTTTCCCGTAAAGCCTTGTGCTGTGAGAGGTTTAGCCATTTTTTTCACAACCTCTTTTCTAACACCTACCCATCCGCGCATTCGCAAAGCATTCCCAGGCTCACGCCTGGGAACAAGGATTTTTATTAATATCCACCCTCTTCTTCGTACTCTGGCTGTCTCTCTTTGACTTTCTTGGGAATATTTACTGGCTTTGGCGGCTCATCATCAGCCCAGGCATCGCGGGCTAAATCGTCGTCATAATCGTCGTATTGCTCGGCGTATGGCTTATTATTGTAGGAACCGGAGTCATACTTTGGTTGTGCTTGATATTTGTCTTTACCTGTTGCCTCACTCCAGTTGTCTTCTTCCTCGTCTTCGTACTGAACAGGCTCATACTGCTGCGCTTTCATGACTTGACGCCCAGGACGTTCTTCTTCGTAGTAGTCCTCATCCCATTCTTGCACTACAGGTTCAGGTGTGCGAATGATTTTTGGCTTAGGTTGCTCTAATGGCACTCCGCTTGGCAGTTGCTTGTCTGGTGTTACTGTACGAGGGGTGTAGGTGGAGTATTCTTCATCAACATCGCGTTCCCACGGCGCTTTACCAATACCTAAGCGCTCTAGTAAACCAACGGTTAATTGGGTAACCCGCTCTTCGGCTCCTTCAAAAACAATCAATCTGTTGGGACCTGTGCTGACGATTTCGTCTACTGAAAACTCGTAGGTACTCAAAAATTGGTCGGGAATTTGTGGTAGTCCGAAAGAGGCGATGACAATTGAGTCAAGCTTTCCTGTTTCCCCATGAAATTTGAAGCCCCGCACTTTGCCTAGGACTTCACCAGTTTCTGTAATGACCTCCCAGTTTATCAGGTTGCTGTAGGCTTCAACCTCAACATCGTCAATAACATCCTCGTTATCCACAAGGATGACATCACCTATTTGGTTGATGCTGTTGAGGTACATATAGCGTGGCACTCCAGAAATAGAGATCAGGCTGTCTCGCAAGCCAAGAGCCACAACCTCTCGCTGATCTACATCAACCCAAACCTGACTCACGATTCCTAATCGCTTGCCGTTGTCGCGAGTGATTACCTGGGTGTTTAAAATATCGGAACGTCTAATACTTTGTTCAGAGGTCATTCTGTACCGAGTCCTGATCTCGAATCCGGTTTATTATCTATACACTATTATTAACAAAAACTCAAGCAGTCGTTTGATCAGATTGTAGTCTGATACCCAAAACTTGGGTGTGAGCTCCTCTTGCTTGAGTGACGCCTATTGTGCGTTCGGCTGATTCTATCATTGGGCGACGCAAACTGACAACAATAAATTGTGCTTGTTGCGCCTGTTGTTTAATCATTTTAGCTAATCGTTCTACGTTTGCTCCATCCAAAAACATATCTACTTCATCAAATGCATAAAATGGGGATGGACGGTAGCGTTGTAAAGCAAAAATAAAGCTCAATGCAGTCAGAGATTTTTCTCCTCCGGACATAGAAGCAAGTCGCAGTATAGGTTTACCTTTGGGATGTGCAACTAAATTCAATCCGCTGTTGAAGGGATCTTCTGGATTGTCGAGTTGCAGGTAGCCATCGCCTTCAGAAAGGATGGCGAAAATTGATTGAAAGTTTTCATTGACGGCGTCGAAGGCTTCTCTAAATGCGCGTTGACGTAAGGTGGTAAAGTTCTCGATTCTTAACAGTAATTCGGTACGCTCTGCTTCTAATGTTTGCAACTTTTGACTGAGTTCTTCAAGGCGTTTTTGCGTGCGCTCATGTTGTTCCAATGCCAGCATATTCACAGGTTCCATTGCTTGCAGGCGTTTGGCAAGAGAGCGCAATTCTTTTTGCAATTCTTCTAGATTTACTTTATCTGGCACTTCTGGTAGAGGATTAGGTAATTCCGCCGCCATAGTTTGCAATTGGGTTTGCAATGCAGCGAGTTCCTCCCTCCGCGTCTGCTGGGTTTCTTGCAGTTTTTGCAGTTCCCATTCCAATTGTTGCTGACGGGTGGTGTGCGATCGCAATTCTTGTTCTGTTGCGTCGCGTTTTTGTTTTTCTTCTCCCAAATTCTGTTCCATCTGACTCAAAGCAGCACGAATCTCAGCAATCGCAGTGCTGAGTGCTGAGTGTTGAGTGCTGAGCGCTATACGTTGATTTTGCTGATTTATTTGCTCTTGATGATATTCTTCAATACGCTGCTCACCAACAGTAATTTTTTCTTGCAACCGCTGCTGCTGATTTTCCAAATCTTTTAATCTTTGCTCTGCGTCCCTTAACGCTGATTCCCGTTGTTGCAATTGTTGCTCTTGAATTTTTATCGTTGCTTGGATTTGTTGCCATTCTTGGGGAGTTTGAGACTGTTCCAACTCAGTCAAAGCTTGTCGCAGTTGTTGCAATTGCTGTTCTTGAGGTGGTAATTCCCGATCCAATATTTCTAAGCGAGATTGGACAGTGGCTAATTTTTCTCTGTTTTGCGAAAGCTGCGATCGCGTTGTTTCCAATTGCGCTGTCAAAGTTTTCATCTCTTTGTGCAACTGTTCCAAGCGCAGTTGTTGTTCTCGTCGCGCCTGTCGTGCTTCCGTCACTTCTTGTGTCAGTTGTTTTGTCTTGGTAGAGAGAGTATTGATTGCCGAGCTACAACGCTCTAAAATTCGCTCTATATCAGTTAACCGACTTTTCAAAGCAGAAACTTCTTCAGATTCCGCAGCTTCCACCGTACCAAACCGTAACGACGAACGCTGGGTGATACTACCACCAGTCATTGCACCACTAGTTTCCAACAATTCTCCATCTAAGGTGACAATGCGATACAATCCCATATGCTGACGCGCTTGACTGAGATTTGCAAACACTACCGTGTTACCAAAAACGTAGTTGAACACATCCCGATAGCGGCGATCGCACTCAATCAAATTCACAGCATAATTGACAAAGCCGTTGGCAAAACGCAATGTAAAATCTTGGGTAAATTTGGGGGCGTGAATTTTATTCAGCGGTAAAAAAGTCGCCCTACCTGCACGTTTTTGTTTCAGCAGTTCAATTCCTGCGGCGGCGATGCTGTCATCTTCCACAACAATATGCCCTAGACGTGCTCCAGCAGAAATTTCTAAAGCCAGCTGATAGCGGGGTTCCACACGTCCCAACTGCACGACTAATCCACATACTCCGGGCATTCCTGATTGTAGGATGACTTTGCTCGCTTGTGTTCCTTGGACTTCCTGCTGTGCTGCTTGTTGCGCTTCTAGTTTATCCAAGAAGCGTTGTTTCTCCCGTTGTTCCTGCAAGAGGCGCTTTTGGGTTTCCTGTTGGATGTGCAGTTCTTGTTCTGTAGCTGATAAGGTTTCGGCTAAGTTTTGAATAGGTTCACCAGAAGTGTTAAATTCTGTTTCAACTTGTGTACATTCAGCTTGTTTTTCTGCTAGTTGAGATTCTAAATTTTGAGCGATCTCAGTTTGTTCTTGAATTTGCTGCTGGAGTTGGTTATTACGTTCTCTCAGTTGCGCTTGCTCCGTACGTTGAGGTTCAACGGTTTGCAGCAAAGTTTCAATTTGGCGGTTCAGCGCTGTTTGTTGTTGTACCCAAGCTTCTGAAGCGGAAGCAATTTGGGCTGCTGCTTCGCGGGAGTTTTCTAATTCTTGTCGCGTTTCATCTCGTTCTGCGACTCGTGAGGCGATGAATTGCGTCTGTTCAATTTGTTGTTGTGCGAGTTGTTCTAAAGAATGCTGATGCTGTTGAATTTCCTGTTGAGTTTGTTGCTGGCGCTTTACGGTTTCTTGGGAAGCTGTTTCGAGTTCTGTTTGCTGACGCTGAAGCTGCTTGCGTTCTGCTTCTTGGGTAGCAAGGGTAGATTGTACTGCTAAAAGTTCTTCTTCTCCTAATGCTTTCACATGGGCGTTGAGCTGTTCAAGTTCGGCAGTTTTTTGAGCGATTTCTGAATTGAGGGTGGTGAGTTGATTTGTGAGTTCAGCTGAGGTGCGATCGCCACTTTGAATTTGCGTCGCCAACTTTTCTTGTTGTGCTTGTAGAGAACGCCATGATAAAACCGCTTCCCACTGTTGTTTGTCTTGAAATTCAGTGCGGAGTTTTTGGTATTTTTCAGCTTTGGCGCGATCTTGGGAGAGGCGATCGCGCTGTGCGATTAATTCTGTTTCAACAATGCGACAGCTGTCTTCCTTATCCTTAACTTCATCTAAAGTTTCTTTTGCTTGATTAATCTTACGGTCAAACGCCGCTACTCCTGCCAATTCATCAATAATTTCCCGTCTTTCGCGGGTGTTCATTGAGATAATGCTGGTGACATCCCCTTGCAACACGACGTTGTAGCCTTCGGGATAAACCCGCAGCTTCTCTAGTTCCTCGTGTAATTCCGTGAGTGTGCAGGAGACACCGTTAATGTAATAATTCGATGTGTAAGTCCCTTGGCTAGTAACTCTGAGTCTCCTGGTGACACTCCACTCGCTACCTAATTGTGGGCGGATTTTTGCTATACGATTTTTGTCCTCTTCGTTTTCTTCCTCCCCTACGTTCTCTTCTTCATCCGTTACATCCGTTACATCATCCGTTGGCACATCTATAACCAAGTCTGACAAATCAAACGTTACCGTAACGCTAGCTTCGATCGCGGAACGTCCCCTAGCAGTTTGAGTGTTGTTTACCAAGTCGGGGAGGCGATCAGCACGCATTCCCTTAGAACTAGCAAGCCCCAGGCAAAACAACAGCGAGTCTAGAATATTCGATTTACCAGAACCATTAGGTCCAGAAATGACGGTAAACTCCGGCAGTAAAGGGACAGATGTTGTACCGCCGAAGGATTTGAAATTAGTGAGTTCTACGCGCTTTATATGAACCATCGCGCTATTTAACTGGGCATATGACGTTCAAGTGTACCAACAAAGCTCTCAATCAAGTTAGCATAGCCGGTCTTTTAGGGACGATTATATAAAGAAGTATAGGAGGTGATAGTGAGTGTGAGGAAATTTGTTCGGTGACAGAGGGATTTGGTAAAGCGGCTGAACAACCAGGTGAACAGTATGAGCGGGATATTCAAGAATTCACAGGTGGAACTTCACAAATTATAGAAGGGAGAGAAATTGATAGTGTTACTGATGAGATTTTTATTCAAGCAAAAGATTCTCAGACAGCAATTACCAAACCGCATAACTTTTTGAACAAGAAAACACGCTCTCAAATCAAGGAAACCATTAGGCTAGCCAAAGAACTAGGGAAACGTGCTGAATTCTGGTTTAAACAAGAACCTCATTCTGATGTCCGTCAATATATTGAGGATAAAGAAGGAATCGTTATAGTGTGGAATAAGGAAACTGAGTAAAATGGCATACTTTTATTCTATTCGTGGTTGGTTGGAAGTTGAGCCAGAGAACTTTGCTAGTGCTATTGATGTCGTCAAATCTCTACAAGAGAGTTATCCAAAGGATACGCAAACAGGTTTATATTTACAAGGCTGGTGCTGGAAGGAACAACCAATTAATTGGACGCACTATTTATTTTATGGTGCAGATGTCACTGAGGATGGCTTGGAATTTTTTGAGAATACGCTAAATAAATTAATAGCAAAGAAATTGAATTTATCTGGTTATTTTCATGCTCAAGGCGAGGATGGTGAGAGAAATTTCATTTACAAGGTGACTGACGACAATTTGTGGGTGGAAATGGGCAGTATTTTGGTAGTAGTGACTTAAGGAGAATTTAGAGATGTTGGTCATAACAATTGTAGTAGAATAGGGAATAATATTTTTTAATAAACTTTTCATTGACTTCCTATTTTCTCGCAACAATGACCCAATCTTAACAAAAGCAACAAGTTTCAATGGCTGGAATTGTCAAAGATGCTGGATTAACTATCGAGGAATTCCAGCAGCTTTTGTAAAAATTGGAGGATTGCCCCATAAAATTTACCACAGGGCTTAGCGACCAAAGTGGTAACTTGTGTAAGTCATTTTTTAATGAGGTAAATCATGCAACTAGAAGATTACTTCGACTTTCAGCGTCCCGATGATATTCGAGTCAAAGGTACAAGGGTAGGAATTGAAACTATCCTTTACGAGTACATTCATCGCGCTCGAACTCCTGAGGAGATTGCAAACATTTACACATCATTAACTCTAGAACAAGTTTATGCAACAATTCTTTACTACCTGCATAACAAAGAAGCTGTAAGCGCTTATATAGCTGATTGGTTGGAGTGGAGTCACAGGATGCAGGAAGAACAGCGACGTAATCCTCCACCAGTTGTCGTCAAATTGATGAAGTTAAAAGCGCAAAGAGAAGCAATGAGAAAAGCAAATGACTCTTAAATATCTGCTGGATGAAAATGTTGCTCCTCTTTATCAAGCTCAACTTCGACGACAAAAGCCTGATTTAGTTGTCTGGGTAGTTGGAGAACCTGGTACTCCTCCTAAAAGCACCCTAGACCCAGAGATATTATGCTGGTGTGAGGAGCATGACTTCCTGCTGGTTACAAATAACCGTAGATCTATGCCAGTACATTTGGTTGAACATATTAACCAAAGTCGTCATGTACCAGGTATTTTGATTCTGAATGATAAATTGACTATTGGGCAGAACATTAATGAGTTAATTTTAATTGCTGAAGTGTCTTTTGATGGTGAATATCAAAACCAAATTGTTCACCTACCACTACCGCAATAGCAATATTTTTTGTTATTTCAGTTACTTTTTCCACAGCTAATGACTACTGACAGCTAGAATACTGTACCGTCGCTTTCTATTTGTATGGGGGGTGCGCCATTTTTTCTACGTTCAGCAGCAATTTTTCGCCCAGCTGTCCAAGTTCCACCTTGCAGAATTTTCACTAGTGGTAGTTCTTCGGCGCTCATGCCCAACTTATCACGTACTGTAGCGGCGATGCGATCCAAGAGAATCACAGTGAGAGCACGCCATTCAACGATAATCTCTGATGCAACTGAATGAGACTGTAGCAAAATTTCTGAGCGTTTAGGGCTAATAAGTCCCAAATCAAGGCATAATCCCCCATTGCGGTATTCTGCTAATCCAGTGAGAGCATCCAAACCAGTTATTTCCAAACCAAGTTCCTGTAGAGGTTCAAGTAGAGAATAGGTAAGCCACTGGGACAGTTTGTGAAATGGCACTAAGCCATCATCAGCAACACTTGGATGAAACCAAACATCCCCCAGATTCATTCCAGCAACCTCAATTCGTCCAGACCAAATATTACTAAGTCCTTCCAGAACTACAGTCAACACAGTTGCAGCGGCGAGTTGTTTGTTGCAAGATTTTTCTATGAGATAGTTTACCAGATTGCCCGGACGGGGATTTTGTTTCCCAAATAAATGAGGTGAAGAAAGTAGGGACTGACCCAATTTTTGCAACAATTTTAACCGTCCAGCAATACCCACTAAGGGATTTTCTGCATTGACACCAAACCCATCTGCCAACTCTTTTTCTGTTAAGGCTTGCAGTCTTTGAGCATCAACTTGCAAAGGTGCTGTCTGCTTGTCACTAGAAAAAGTTCCATCACAAAACATCTGAAAACTAGCAACTGCTAAACCTTCGGAACGTCTAAAATCTAGCTGAGTCTCTCGCTCGTGATAGTACCAATTTTCCCCCGCACCCGCATCTAGTAAAACACTGATAATCGCCAAATCAAACTTAGCAGCAGCTTTTTCTAGAGGCGTGAGTCCCGCTAACCTCTCATCCAACAGAAAGAGACGCTGCACATCCCCAGCCTCAAAATGTCGCCAGCGGCTGTGAAAAGGAATCTGCAAATCTGGGTATTGTTCCCGCATAACCTCAATAACATACTCCGCCACTTTTGGCAAGTGTGTCAAATCGCAACTAAAGTAATGCAACTTACCTTCAATAGCCAACTCAAACAATTGCCCACAACGTTCCCGAATTGCACTAGGCGATCGCAAATAAGCAACCAACTCCTTGCCCTCTGTTCTTGGCGTTTTTGGTGTTTTGGCGGTTCCCATATCCATTCTGCTCACTCCTCCTGTATTGCTACACCCTAGAAGAGGAGGGGGAGATGGGGAAGCAAGGAGCAGAAAGAGTTAATGGACAATTATTTCTTTGCCCATTGCCCATTGCCCATTGCCCATTTTCCCTTGTCCTCTTAAACTCAATCAGCTAAGGAACGTCCCTTAACAGTAGCTAAACCGTCAGTATCCAATACCTCTGTTGTCGTGTAGTAACCGGCTGCCTTTTTCGCCTCTATCTCCACCCGCGCGTCTTGGGGAATCAACTCTTCTGGAAGTGGTATTCGTTCCACAATCTCAATTCCTGATTGAGTAATGGCGTTGTACTTCATATTACTCATTGATATCATACGGTCGATACGGGTAATACCCAGCCAGTGCAACACATCGGGCATCAATTCTTGGAATCGCATATCTTGCACGCCAGCTACACACTCAGTGCGGTTAAAATAGGCATCAGCGCGATCGCCACCCTCTTGACGCTTGCGGGCGTTGTAAACCAGGAATTTCGTCACCTCTCCCAAAGCACGTCCCTCCTTACGAGAGTACACAACGATACCAGCACCACCCTCTTGCGCTGTTTGTACGCAAACCTCAATACCGTGTACCAGATAGGGGCGACAGGTGCAAATGTCCGACCCAAAGACATCGGAACCGTTACATTCATCATGTATCCGCACTGCTACAGGCTTATCAGGGTCAGTAATAGCTGCTACATCCCCAACGATATAGACAGTCACCCCGCCAATTGGTGGCAAAAACACCTCCAAATCAGGTCGCGTCACTAATTCTGGGAACATTCCTCCAGTTTGTTCAAATAGGGCGCGGCGTAACTCCCCTTCTGTGATATTGAATCGCTTGGCAATTCCTGGTAAGTACCAAACTGGTTCAATTGCGGCTTTTGTGACCACTAAATCGCCACCAGGTTTCATAACCTTGCCATCAATATGCAAGCGTCCTTTGACCACCGCTTCTTGTAATTCGAGTATGTTGATATGCGCCTTTGTGATGGCGATCGTGGGACGAATGTCATATCCCTGCGCGTAGTATGATGCAAAAACCTCACCAACAATCCCTCCAAACGGATCAAGCGAAACAATTTTCTCTGGATCAGCCCAGCTGGGGTATGGTCCAATATATTCTATTGGAGATGTGTTGGTAAGATCCGCCCTGTGATCTGACTGAAGGACTCCGCTAGCCACCGCTAATGCCCGATAAATCGCATAACCACCAGAGTGAGTACCAATCACATTGCGGTGTGCCTGCTTGGTCAGCGTGGCAATTACTGGTCCGCGTTGCATCGGATCGGCTGCTCCCCATTGGATGGAAATTGGTTTGGGACCAAAGCGACTGGGATGCGAAGTGAGAACAATATGCCCGGAAACGCTTTTTTGCTTTGGCATAGTCGTTTCTTTTTCTCTTACTTTTTATAATTCTTAGTCATTAACGATTTCTGTACAACTATCACTGGAGTCATGACTTGTAAAAGTATGACATATTAATGACTAATCACTAATGACTCTAAATATCGAACCAAGGATTAATCGTATTGCAGACTACATAAAATAGCAAATTAATTGCTAATTTTTAATTCGAAAGTTCTGAGTTTTGAGCAATGAGTGCTGAGTATTTTTTATTTCATTTTTGAAATTTTACTTAGCAATCTGCACTTTTTAGTAACTAATTAGATAATAAGAATGTGCGAAATTTGATCCAAAGCAACTATCAACGACCTCGAATTCATGGATTCTTTATTTATCAATTCCTTACTTGAAGACTTGAAAAATCCCGATGAAACAGTCCGCGATCAAGCGACCAGGAAAATCTGGCGCATTTGGTTTCAGCAAAAGGGAGTTCATGGACTGGAAGTAATTGAACGCAGTCAAAAGTTAATGGATTCTGGAAAAATTACTGAAGCCGAAGCTGTGCTAACAGAACTTATTAACGACCAACCAGATTTTGCCGAAGCTTGGAATCGCCGTGCTTTTCTTTACTATACTAACGGCAAGTATCAAAAGTCTCTAGCGGACTGTCAAAAGGTTGTTCAACTCAATCCAATACATTTCGGCGCACTTCACGGTATGGGCTTGTGTTTTGCCGCTATGGGAGAGTATGTTGAAGCTATCAGAGTATTTCACCGTGCTTTGGAAATTCAACCGTATTCTCAAGTGAATCAAAAATTGATTTTGGAATGCACTCTCCGATTAAACTAAGACTATTAGGGTCTTTATTGAAACCGCAGATGCACGCAGATAAACAAGAGATGAGATTAAACTATTATCTGCGTCTGTCTGCGGTTCAAAGTTGCCCATGATTCACATTGACGATTCCTATGGAGAGGGAGGCGGGCAAATTCTCCGTACCTCACCGAGTAGCTGCTTTATCAATTGTTCACGAGAAGTCGTATTTGCCTCCACGCTCAAGCGCTCGTTTGTAAGCAGGTCGCGCATGAATCCGAGCAAGAAATTCCTTGAGTTTTGGTCGGCTCTCGACCTCTTCGGGTCGCATGGCGATCATTTCGAGAGGAAAGCTCATTTGGATATCGGCTGCGGTGAATTCGGAACCCGCGAACCACGTACTCTTACGAAATTCGCCTTCGATGTAGTCAAAGTGAAGCTTAATTTGGGGCGCGATGAATGCGTCCATCGCCTTACTGTCTCCTATTCCAAAATGCTCGAAGATGAGCCTAAGAAGCAGCGGCGGCATTGCAGAGCCTTCAGCGTAGTGTAGCCAATACGTGTAACGCAGACGCTCGGGTGTACCGGGTGCTGGGACTAACCTACCGTTACCGTAGTGATCCACTAGGTATTCGATGATAGCACCTGACTCGGCAATCGTGAGATCTGCATCTGTGATGACTGGTGACTTGCCGAGCGGATGAACTTGGCGCAGCGACTCTGGTGCTAGCATTGTCTGAGGATCGCGTTCGTAGAACTTGATGTCGTATTCGATACCTAATTCTTCAAGCAGCCAGAGGACTCGCTGCGATCGCGAATTGTTGAGATGATGGACAATAATCATAAAATATTCCTCGTAGTACTCGTTACTATCCGACGAGGCTAATTTTTAACTAATTTCACTTACATCCCATCTCTCTATAGGCTGGGATGTAATTCTTTTCAAATACAACTACGAATGACGAGTGATGAATTACCCCTCATCAACAGAATGGGGCTTTTTGCCATCCAGTAAAGCACTCACAGTCATATCTCCCATAACATTGATGACAGTACGGCAGCGATCCAAAAACCAATCCACTGTGATCAATAAGGCAATATACTGTGTGGGTAAGCCAACGGAAGTGAACACCAGTGTCATCGTGACTAACCCAGCTTCTGGGATACCTGCTGCACCTACTGATGCAAAAATCGATGTCAGAATGACAACAAACTGCTGCCCAAGATTCAGATGTAACCCAAGCACTTGGGAGATAAACAACGCAGATGTTGCCTCATAAAGCGCAGTACCATCATTGTTGAAATTTGAGCCAACTAACGCCCCCAAAGAAGCAGAGGATTCTCGTAAGCCAATTTTGTTTTGCAAAGCCTCAAAAGTAATAGGCATCGTCGCTACTGAGGAATCAGTTGAGAAAGCTGTTAAAAAGGCATCAGAACCGCCACGCAGAAAGTTTAGAGGGTTCACCCAAGAACCAAATTTCACCCTAGTCAGGTAGTAGCAAGTTTGTAACGCCAATCCCACCAATACTGCTATGACGAATGCGCCTAGCGATTTAAACGGCTCAAAGCCTTTTTCAGCAACAGTTTTACCCACAATTCCAAAAACTGCCAATGGCACCAGGGCAATAACCCAGTGGAGGATACGGACGATAGATTCAAACAGAATGCTGATGATGTTTTCTATGGGTTGGTATCCTATTTTACCTTGAGCAAGTTGCTCTGATTTTATTGCCCGCAGGACGATCGCAAAAGAAAGAGCAATAACGATAAGCTGAATGACATTGTTATCAACTAAAGGCTGAAGGACGGCTTGTGGTACAGCGTCTTTCAATAATCCCCAAGGGTCAAAACTTTTACTGGCTGTTTCTCCACCCTCTGCAGCAGTCAAACTTCCCCACGTACCAGGACGCAGGACATTTGCCACGAAAAGTCCTATTATAATAGCGACTGTCGTGTTAGTAAACAGCAGCACCGCTAAACGCCTTCCTGCTGTACCAGGGATGTTGGTTGTCATAAAAGTATGCAATACTGCCATCAAAATCAGCGGCGTTGCAAGGGCGCGGAGAGCCTTGAGCACTAATTCAGCGGGAATTGCTAAAGTCTCTATGAAGTTTTTATTTGCTGGACTGGGGTTTCCTGCACCTAATGCAACGCCCAATGCAACTGCGAGAATGAGCGCGATGACAATTTGTAAAGTGAGAGGAATACGTTGCCACCAGTGGCGAGGTTTGGCTTCAAGGTTGTCGGTGCTGTCTGTTTCGTTCATGCAGGACGCTCAGTTAGCAATGTCACTATTAAAGCATCACTTTGGATATTAGACCTCTTGCAAAAATCAAGGAGAATCTTATTAATAACTACAGCAGAATTGTTTATATACCACCTTGAAATCTCAGTATATACTTCTCACAAGACCTCCATCAACCTGAATTGTCGTCCCAGTGATATATCCTGCTTGTTCCGACGCCAGAAATGCAACGAGTGCTGCTAATTCCTCTGGTTTGCCAACTCGATGCAAAGGGATAGTTTTTGCAGTGTCATTAAGCGCCTCTTCCTCACTCATTCCTTGAGCTAGCTTTTCTTTCAGGACTACTGAACGTACTCTCTCAGTGAGGATGATCCCAGGAGCGACGTTATTCACAGTGATGTTGTAAGGACCTAGTTCATCAGATAGCAGTTTCGCAAGCCCTACAACTCCCATGCGAAAACTCGTGGAGAGGACTGAATCTTCTAGTAAGGTTTTCACCGACACGCTAACAATATTGATAATGCGACCACTTCCCGTCTGACGCATATACGGTAGAACCAGTCGGCTAAACCGCACGGTACTCAGAAGGTTCAGTTCAAATGCAGCTTGCCAATGCCTGTCATCAAATGTATCAAACTTCCCAAAAGGAGGTCCTCCTGCGTTATTGACGAGAATATCGATACGACCAAACTCCTGTACCGTTGCAGCAACAATCGCTTCGACCTCTTCGATTTTGGTGACATCGACAGGAACAGCCAAAACGCGGCTTCCACTGTGATGCTGAATCTCCTGTGCTGTCTTTTCCAATTGCTGCTGATTCCGCGCACCGATGATAACATTTGCACCCTCTGCTGCAAGTGCGGTGGCACTCGCTCGTCCCAACCCTTTACTGGCTGCTAGGACAAGTGCAACTTTCTCCTTAAGCCCTAAATCCATGATACGGATCCTTATCCTCTACAAAACGGTGTCACCGCTGCTTTCTTCAAAGTCTACCATTGCAAAAATGTAGATGATTTCTGTAAACAATGGGAACGTACAAAAGGGAGCATCCCAAATGTGTAAATTTCTTTTATTTTGTAGTGCGGGCTAGAAGCCCGCTTCTGTAATGAAAGTAGGGAGCAAGATGCTCCCACTACCGTTTTTTTTACAAAATTGGGATGCTCCCCGTACAAAACCTATTTCGGCACAGGTCAACTTGGCGGATGCCAACCTGCTTGAACCCAGTTTTTACGCACAGTAATAGGCGCAGCCTCTGGGACAGGAGAAGGACTCAGCACTCAGCCGTGCCGCCTACGTGGACTGATTCTAGCCTGCGGAGGCAGGCTTTGTTTGTGAGCCAGTGACTTCCAGTCTGGGGGATAATTTACACATTTGGGATGCTCCGGTAGAAGAGAAGAATAATTTTTGCCCATTGCCCATTGCCCATTGCCCATTGCCCATTGCCCAATTCCCAATTCCCATTTTCATTGCCTACAAACTGCGTTACCCTAATATACGCTTGGTGTTTTTAACTGCTGGCTGGAAACGCATATGTCCTTTGTACCTCTGCACATTCATAGTGATTACAGTCTGCTTGATGGAGCAAGTCAACTGCCAGATTTAGCCGATCGCGCCATCGAACTAGGGATCAAGGCAATAGCCCTCACAGATCATGGTGTCATGTATGGTGCGATCGAACTCATTAAAATCTGCCGCAATAAAAATATCAAGCCAATTATCGGCAACGAAATGTATATTATTAACGGCGATATTACAAAACAAGAACGCCGTCCCCGCTATCATCAAGTTGTTTTAGCCAAAAATACAAAAGGATACAAAAATTTAGTTAAAATTACAACTCTTTCCCATCTCAAAGGTGTACAGGGTAAAGGAATTTTTTCCCGTCCTTGTATCAATAAAGAATTATTAAAAGAATACCATGAAGGCTTAATTGTCACGAGTGCTTGTTTGGGTGGCGAAGTTCCCCAAGCCATTCTGAGCGGGAAATTAGAGGCTGCACGAAAAGTTGCTCGGTGGTACAAAGAAGTCTTTGGTGAAGATTATTATTTAGAAATTCAAGACCACGGTTCCCAAGAAGACCGGATTGTGAATGTAGAAATTGTGAAAATTGCGCGGGAGCTAGATATAAAAATTATCGCAACTAACGATTCACATTTTATTTCTTGTTATGACGTTGAAGCGCACGATGCTTTGCTGTGCATTCAAACCGGCAAATTGATTGCTGAAGATAATCGCATGCGTTATAGCGGTACAGAATATCTCAAATCTGCAGAGGAAATGAAGCTGCTATTTCGTGACCATTTGCCAGATGATGTCATTGAGGAAGCTGTAACAACCACAGTCGAAGTTGCAGATAAAGTCGAACCCTACCAAATTCTGGATACGCCTCGTCTTCCCAATTATCCCATTCCATCAGGTTACACTGCTGACACATTTGTTGAAAAAGTTGCTTGGGAAGGACTCTTACAAAAACTAAATCGCAAATCTAGAAATGAAGTTGACCAAGTTTATAAAGATAGGCTGGAATATGAACTCAAAATGATTCAGAAGATGGGTTTTTCCACCTACTTTTTAGTTGTGTGGGACTACATCAAATTTGCTAGAGATAATAATATTCCTGTTGGACCTGGAAGAGGTTCTGCAGCGGGGTCATTAGTCGCTTATACTATGGGAATTACTAACATTGACCCTGTGCATCACGGGCTTCTATTTGAAAGATTTCTCAACCCAGATCGGAAATCCATGCCTGATATTGATACAGATTTCTGTATCGAACAACGGGATAAAGTGATTGATTATGTCACAGAAAAGTATGGTAAAGAAAGAGTTGCCCAAATCATTACCTTTAACCGCTTGACTTCTAAAGCGGTTTTAAAAGATGTTGCCAGAGTGTTAAATATTCCCTATGGGGAATCAGACAAAATGGCAAAGTTAATTCCTGTTTCGCGAGGAAAACCTACTAAACTCAAAGTGATGATTTCCGATGCAACACCAGAACCACAGTTTAAAGAAAAATATGATAACGATCCGATAGTACAGCACTGGGTGGACATGGCAATTCGGATTGAAGGAACAAATAAAACATTTGGTGTCCATGCAGCCGGTGTTGTAATTTCTGCTGAACCATTAGATGAAATTGTTCCACTCCAAAAAAATAACGATGGTTCTGTGATTACCCAGTATTTCATGGAAGATTTGGAATCACTGGGATTGTTAAAGATGGATTTTCTGGGTTTAAAAAACCTAACAATGATTCAGAGAACCATTGATTTGATTGAGCAAAGTAAAGGATTTAGAATTGACCCGTACGACATCACGACTCAAGAGAGAAAAGCTCAGAGAATATTAGCAAAAGGCGAGTATAAAACCTTGCCAAACGACGTTAGGAAAACTTACGAACTTTTAGAAGCAGGTGAATTAGAAGGCATCTTTCAATTAGAATCTTCTGGAATGCGTCAAATAGTACGCGATTTAAAGCCTTCTAATATAGAAGACATTTCCTCAATTTTAGCACTCTATCGACCGGGACCATTAGATGCGGGACTGATTCCCAAGTTTATTAACCGTAAGCATGGTCGAGAGAAGATAGAATATGAAACACAAATTTTAGAACCAATATTAGATGAAACCTATGGAATTATGGTCTATCAAGAGCAAATTATGAAAATTGCTCAAGATATGGCTGGATATTCTTTAGGACAGGCAGATTTGCTGCGCCGTGCGATGGGGAAAAAGAAAGTTGATGAGATGATGAAGCAGCGAGAGAAATTTGTGGATGGCGCAGCAAAAAATGGAGTGAAAAAACAGATTGCGGAAGAATTATTCGAGCAAATGTTGAAGTTTGCTGAATATTGTTTAAGCTATGATACGGAAGTGTTGACGGTAGAGTATGGATTTTTGCCGATTGGGGAGATTGTCGAAAAAAGAATTGAATGCAGTGTGTATACAGTTGATAATCAGGGAAATATCTATACGCAACCTATCGCCCAGTGGCATAATCGTGGACAGCAAGAAGTTTTTGAATATTGTCTCGAAGATGATTCTGTGATTCGCGCAACGAAAGACCATAAGTTTATGACGACTGATGGGCAAATGTTGCCAATTGATGAGATATTTGAGCGGGGATTAGATTTGATGAGAGTTGAGGGATTACCGGATTAACAATTCAAAATTCACGCATTCAAAATTAAAGACAGTTTGAGTTGGGGATTTAAACCCCAACTCAAATCGCAATCCCCAGGCATCGCTCATCTTATTTCTGACTTTCATAAATCTCCAAAGGCAAATTATCTGGATCTTTAAAAAAAGTAAATTTCTTATCAGTCAGTTCATCAATCCTAATATCTTCCACCTCTACACCCTTCGATTTTAAATAACTAATCGTTTGCTCAACATCATCAACTTCAAAAGCCAGATGTCTTAAACCACAAGCCTCTGGATGACTCACTCTTTGAGGAGGATTGGGAAAAGAAAATAACTCAATTTGGTGATTTTCTCCTACTCGTAAATCTAACTTATAAGAATTTCGCTGAGTACGAAAAGTCTCATTAATAATAGAAAAACCTAAAACTTCTGTATAAAACTTCTTTGAGCGCTCGTAATTAGAACAAATAATCGCTACATGGTGAATCCCAGTAATTCTCATTCTCTTTCTTGGCGTCCTTTGCGTCTAAAGCCCTTTGGGCATGCGCCTTTCCTGCGGAACGCTGCTTTGTAAGTCCTGCGGACAGGCTTGCGCCAACGCCTCTGGCGTCGCCCCTTGGGCGAAGGGCGGTTCGTTTCTTTTAAGGGCAGGCAAAAAACCTGCCCCACAAACTAAGAATCCTGTAAAATAGTTTTGGACACAATTCTGGTTTTCTTGCGATCGCCCTCCGATAACTCTTCGCCAGCTTGTAAGCGAGTGGCAGAAGTTTGCAACACTGTTGCTGCACTTTTATCTCCCATTTGCAGCGCGGTTTTGGCAGCAGTTTGCAACATCGTTGCTGCACCCGCGCGATCGCCCTGTTGCAATTTTGCTTCTGCTAGTTGCGTTTGCCGATATTTGGCTAGTGCCAAAATATGTTGCTGTACTTGAGGATTACCAGAAGGTTGGTAGACTCGTACCACATTCGCCTCAATAGGGATGTTTTCTGAAAGTAACCCTGTTTTGTTTTGCGCCGGATCATCATAGCGGACTTGCAACCTCGCGATAGTCTGTCTACCTTCTGGCAACTGTCCCAAGTAGATATTTGCCAAAATAACCCGTTCCACATCTTTCATCAAATCTCCCAAGCGCACAGCAAAACGTGCATCAGCTTCTAGTTGCACTGGTAATTCTATTGTGTCTGGGGCAACTTGGGCAATAGGTTTGAGTTCTGCAAACCGTACACTAGGTACTAAGGAAAATAGTAGATAAGCATTCGTCAATCCTACTGTTTGAATGCGGTTGAAAAGACGACTAAACTCATCTACTACCTGTTCTGGTTGTTGAATGTAGGACAAAGTGCCACCACCAGCATCTGCAAGTTTTTCCAGAACATCTTGGTTCCAAGTGTCTCCAAATCCTAAAGTGTTTAAAGTTAAATTATAGCCAGTTGCCAACTGGGCAAATTTCAAACAACGGTTATTGTCACCGTGTTCATTTTCACCATCAGTTAAGAGAAAGGCTTGGGAAACAGTTTCTTTTTTTCCTTTCGCTAGTTCCTCAATACCCAAGCGCAAACCTTCATCTACAGCCGTTCCACCATCAGCAGAAAGGCGATTAATTTGCTGTTTAATTCGCTCAGGATTTTCGATAATTTGATTGGGGACTAAAACCTTTGCACGGTGGTCAAAAACAACAATACTCAGGCGATCCCCTGGCTTAAGTTTGTCAACAAGACGAGTCGCTGCTTTTTTGACAGTTTCTAAAGAGCGCCCACTCATCGAACCACTATGGTCGAGAATTAGGCATAAATTCAGTGGGACGTTGCGGTCCAGATTTTCTGCGATCGCAGAAATGGAAATTGCCAACTGACGTTGACTGTTCGATTGATTGGCATCTAAGTTGCCATCATTGAGAGCAGGCTGTAAGCTAACCTTCATAACCCCCCAGGATTCCTACACAGGCTATACATATTTATAAATAACTTCAAAGTACAGTATCAGCACTTCGGAAAAGTTGTCTGACAATAACTTTAAATAATATTCCTACTAATATAAGGATGTCAGAAAATAGGGGAATAGGGAAATGGGAAATATTTTTTTGTCTTTACCCTATACTCTGACTTCTTTACACTTCTACACCTTAGAGAGAAATCCACACCTCCAAGCAAGTAAACATCGCGCTAGGATGTACTACAGTTAACGGCATGAATTTAGGCAACAGTTGCTATGGAAAATTCCATCATTAAGGCCGTGCAAGCGCCTTACTACGGCGACAGCTTCTACCGAACACCGCCGCCTGATTTACCTTCTCTATTGTTAAAAGAGCGTATTATATATCTGGGCTTGCCCTTAGTTTCACCAGATGAGTATAAACAGCAACTGGGAGTAGACGTAACAGAACTCATTATTGCTCAACTTCTGTACCTGCAATACGAAGATCCAGAAAAGCCCATTTCTATCTACATCAACTCCACAGGCACTTCTTGGTACACTGGTGATGCCATAGGTTCTGAAACAGAAGCTTTTGCCATTTGTGACACCATTAAATACATCAAGCCGCCAGTCAATACCATCTGTCTTGGTTACGCTATGGGTACAGCGGCAATGATTCTCTCTTCTGGAACGAAGGGACACCGTGCCAGTTTACCGAATGCGACGATTGTTCTCCACCAAGCAAAACGTGGTACTGGCTACGCTCAAGCAACAGACATTCAAATTCAAGCACAAGAAGTGCTGAAAAACAAGCAAATGATTCTAGATATTCTCTCACGGAATACAGGACAGCCTGTGGAGAGAATCGCCAAAGATATAGATCGCAAGTTCTACATGACACCCCAAGAAGCCAAAGAATATGGAGAACATGGCTTGATTGACCGGGTTTTAGAAAGTACCAAAGAACTTCCTCTAGCATTGGCTGCTGCTATTCCTAGTTAGTTAAATCTTATTTTTCGCTAAAAACAAGAGAATCTTATGCCGATTGGTATTCCTAGAGTCCCTTTTCGCTTTCCTGGGGAACCTTATACCCAGTGGATTAATATTTACGAACGCCTTGCTTTGGAACGCATCATTTTCCTAAGTGGAGAAGTGAGCGACGGCATGGCTAATGCTATCATTGCCAGACTGCTCTACATGGATTCCGAAGATCCAAGCAAGGATATCAGTATCTACATCAACTCCCCTGGAGGTTCGGTGACAGCAGGTCTTGCCATTTATGACACCATGCAGCACATCAAAGCAAATGTGGTTACAATCTGTGTGGGGATGGCAGCTTCCATGGGTTCGTTCCTGCTAGCAGCTGGCACTAAGGGCAAACGTCTTGCCTTGCCTAATTCCCGAATTCTCATTCACCAACCTCTTGGCGGTGCTCAAGGTCAAGCGACCGATATTGAGATTGAAGCTAAGCAGATTCTGAAGATGCGGCAGCAACTTAATGAAATGTTAGCTGCTTGCACGGGTCAGCCTTTAGAAAAAATTCAAAAAGACACAGACCGTGATTACTGGATGTCAGCTCAAGAGGCAAAGGAATATGGTTTGATTGACCGTGTGATTGAAGAACGTTAATGGGCAATGGGCAAAACAAGTCAAAAGAACCAAGTAAAAAGTGAGCCAGTGCGGTGGACGGGTTCCCCGGCATAAAGCAACTGGCGAATCCGTAAGGATAAAAAGAAAGAATTTTTCTTTTGCCTTTTGACTTTTAACTTTTAACTTAATTCGGGGGCAATGGGCAATGGGCAAAAATTATTCTTCTCCCCTGCTCCCCTGCTCCCCTGCTCCTCTGCTCCCCTACTCCCTGCTCCCCCGTTTTTACAAGAGTTTTAGGACGAACTGTGAAAAGTCAGGGGAGATAATGTCTAGACACTTTGTATACAGTATTAATTCTTACGTAAAATTGTAGATAATGGAGTGTGTTTGCGTATATCTAACAGATTCGCCAGAGATTCTTTACCCTGACTCTGCGAGACGCTTTGCTCTGGTGGTAAAACTGTGATGACAGGTTCTATTTGACTTGGCATCACTACAACGGGCGTCCTTGCTTGTGATGGTACGAAAACTGGCAAATTTTTCTTGGCACGAGGTTCTAATCCTGGGTGACGTTGTGCTAGGCGCTTCTGATAGCGGTTAATATGATTTTTGACTTTTTGACGCTGTGCTGGACGGTTTAGTAGTAGGAATAATATCAAGCTACCACTGGCACAACTTAGAGCAATAGCAGCCACCATCCATAAGGGTGTAGGATTGGTTGTCTTAGAGGGTGCTTTGATTAGTTTGACAATTTCAGCTTCTGCTACTTCTGGTTCTTCCTGTTCCATACGCCCTACATAACCTAAGCTGTACAGGGCAAGAGCACTAGTACCTAGAAAAATTAATAACAACCCAGTCGGCAATAGCCAAGGATGATGCACAAGCAGATGTATCAGAGAATTATTGCTCCCTGTTCGTCCTGAGATTTTCTTCTCCGACTCGAGTATAGGTGCTTCCGATTGGGATGACTGCTGCTGTACACTTTGGCTGTTTTCCATGATTGCTTTGCGAATCTTTGTACCCTCCAGTTCTTGATTGTACTGAAGGGTTAACTATGATGTATCCGTAGAAAATTACCAGATGTAAGTAACTTTTATCTGAAATACAGGTTGCTCAATCCGATGTTTTCTACTAGAAAATTTGTATTTTTTATGACTTGTAACTATGAACGACTGGAAATCATTTCACCTCTTCCCTTGTTGAGAAAGTAGAATGTCTTTCGAGAGCAAATTGGATTAAGGAGTCAACTAATTCAGGAAAAGAGATACCGCTATGCGCCCAGAGTAGAGGGTACATACTTGTTGCTGTAAAACCTGGTAAAGTGTTGATTTCGTTAATGAAAACTTCTCCTGTGGCTTCTAGGTAGAAAAAATCTACCCTTGCTAATCCAGCAGCATCAACGGCAGTAAAGGCTTGCAACGCCATTTCCTGAATTTGACGAGTGACAGCTTCTGAAACAGGTGCAGGAATCAGTAAATCTGCCTTACCTTCCGTATATTTAGTTTCATAATTATAAAATTCACTTGCGTAAGTAATCTCACCAATAACTGAAGCTTTAGGACTATCATTTCCTAAAACGGCGCACTCTAATTCTCGTGCGACAACTCCAGCTTCAACAATGATCCTTCGGTCATAGCTGGCGGCGTTATCTAATGCTGCTTCTAATTCTTTTGTTGATCGCACTTTGGCAATGCCTACCGATGAACCTAAATTAGCAGGTTTGACAAAGCACGGATAACCCAAAGTTGCCTCAATTTCATCACATACTTTCGAGAAAACACAAGGATTTGACCAAATTTGCGTTCGATTTAACGCCTTGTATTTTACCTGTGGCAATCCCGCTTGGGCAAAGGCTGTTTTCATGGCAACTTTATCCATTCCCACCGCAGAACCCAATACTCCAGAACCAACAAAGGGGACTTGCATTAAGGTGAGTAACCCTTGTATTGTGCCATCTTCGCCGTTGGGACCGTGGAGAATGGGAAACCAAACATCCACTTCTGCGACTTGGGAAGGAGATTGCCAACGGTTGAGAGCTTGAGTTTTGGCAACTGATAATTGATGATCAGATGTAGTTGGCAATTGCTGTGGTGTTCCTGATTCCAAGACTTGTTGCGGTACATCCCCTGCTAGCCAACGTCCATCTTTGTGAATGTAGAAAGGCAAGATTTCGTACTTATCAGTATTTTGCTCTGCATTCAAGGCTCTAGCGATCGCTCGTGCTGAACTTATAGAAACTTCATGTTCTCCCGAACGACCACCAAAGAGCAACCCTACTCGCAGCTTTGTCATCTGAAGTACCTCTACACACGTCAAATTCAGATAGCGTAGCACATCTGAGCGAAGTTGCTGTATTTTTTCATTAAGAAGTTCTTTGCGATCGCCCACCAGCACTCAGGTAAATTGCATCTTAGAATCAGTGTCTGTGCTGACACCCCAGATTTCCTGCTCAGAAAAACCAAGCTCGTGAAAGTCATTCTCTCGCAGTTCTGCTTCGTTAGCACAAAAGAACTCATCGAGCTGTGGAGGTTTTATTGGTGTTCCTGCAATACTCAGAAAGTGATGTGAAATAGACGCCATACACAATTTCAATTTTGTTGTGTCATATAAGAAACGTAGCAATGCTACGTCGTCTTATACAAAACCTGATCCTAAAAGAGGAATTTCTGCGGCTTGATAAGGGTAATTCCTTAAGATGTTAGCAATCACCCCTACTGAACTTATAAAAACTTCATGTTTTCCCGAACAATCATCAAAGAGTTACCTACCCGCAGCTTTGTCATCTGAAATACCTCTTTTACATATCAAACTCAGATAACGTAGGACACTTAAGCAAAGTTGTTGTCTTTTTCTATGTAGAGATTTTTTATGTAGTTATACGCCGCCGAGATTATGAAAATCATACCAATCGCCGAAAGTATTGTCAAATCGTCACTTCTTGACGCTATTCTCAACAAATAGAAGAACTTTACAATTTTGATAAAGATTTGTAATTGCAAATTTCAAAAGCAAATTACATGTTGAATGAGTTCTCTTTATATAAGACTGTGCACCACTTGGCGCACTTCCACGGGTTCACCAGTCAAACTAAAAGCGCGAACTTCGGTAATTCTTACCTTCACCAATTTGCCCTTGAGTTCATTGATATCACCAGTGAAGAATGTCAGACGATTACCCTGCGTGCGTCCCATCACTTGGGTTTTGTCTTTGGGGTTTTGGTCTTCCACTAGCACTTCCTCAACACGTCCCATGTAACGCCCTGATCGCTCGGTTGCTTTTATCGCAACGAGATGATTAAGCCGTTGCAGGCGATCGCTTTTGGTTTCTTCACTCAATTGCTCATCCCAAATTGCAGCTGGTGTTCCTGGACGTGGAGAATACGCCGCTGTATTCAACTGGTCAAAGCCAATCTCTTCTACTAGTTTGAGAGTATTTTCAAATTGCTCTTCTGTCTCGCCTGGAAAACCCACAATAGCATCAGCACTAATCGACGCATCTGGCATATACTGTCGAATCGTATCGATTATCCGGCGATATTTCTCGTGCGTGTAACCTCGACTCATGCGTTTGAGGACTTCGTTATCCCCAGATTGGAAGGGAATGTGGAAGTGTTCACACACCTTGGGTAATTCCGCACAAGCTTTGATGAGCCTTTGTGTGAAATAGCGGGGATGAGAAGTCGCAAAACGAATCCTATCAATTCCCGGTACATCATGAACATAGTAAAGTAAATCAGTTAAAGTGTGCAGATGGCGACCTTCCGGCGTCACTCCTGGTAAATCTCGCCCGTAAGCGTCGATATTTTGACCGAGTAGGGTAACTTCTTTGAAACCAAGCCGCCCCAGTTGTTCCATTTCTGCCCGAATTGCTTGGGGTGTACGGGACTGTTCGACACCGCGCACATTGGGAACCACACAGTAAGTGCAGCGTTCGTTACAACCGTAAATCACATTAACCCAAGCACTTACAGTACTATCTCGTCGCGGCTTGGTGATATCTTCGATAATGTGAACTGGCTCGGTCGCCACAACTTGGTTACCGTCAAACACTTGTTGTAGCAAATCTTTCAAGCGGTTAGCGTGTTGAGGTCCCATCACCATGTCTAATTCTGGCACACGCCGCAACAGTGCTTCGCCTTCCTGCTGAGCAACGCAACCTGCAACAATTATAGTTAAGTCTGGTTGCTCATGCTTGCGCTTTGCTTGTCTACCGAGATAAGAATAGACTTTTTGCTCAGCGTTATCTCGGATAGAGCAGGTATTGTAGAGAATTAAATCTGCATGATTTGGGTCTTCTGACCACTCAAAGCCCATATCTTCCAAAATGCCAGCCATACGTTCAGAGTCGGCTTTGTTCATTTGGCAACCGAAAGTAGTGATGTGATAGCGACGGGATAAAGTGGTCATGGTAACTACAAAAGGAATGCGATAGCGAATTGCACTACTGAAAATAGTGATATTTTCTCGCGCCTACTGGAGAAGGGAGAACCGACCCAATATATTATAGCCACGCATTACCGCTAAATACTTACTCCTTTCCCGCCCGTACTCCGTAGGAGAACCCGTAGGGTAGATCACCGTTTAAGCAGCAGAGGAGCAGAGGAGAAGAAATTACATCGGTAATCTAAGGTAATCTTACACCGGCAAGGGAGTATGATTGCATATTGACGATTCCCACAAAAGAGTCTGAAGCTAATATGCCCTCTGCCTCACGAGGGTCTTATACGTAAAAGATTGCCAGCCTTATAACTGAATAAAGAGCTATCTGAATTACAAAATCTCAAACTCAAACTCCAAATTTTGACTGTTGAGAAAATTGTGAGTAAAATGATCTACCACATTCGTATCACTCAATTCTAAATTGTAAAAATCTACAACTTCATACTCAAAATAAGGTCCAGCGTGCCAAGTTCCTACCTCTAACTTGATAAAGCAATTTCCTGGAATTCGGAAAGCCGCGATGTCTTCGTAAGATGGTTTATCTATATTATTATTAGGAGGACAAACCGCAATTAGCCAGTCCTTCCCTTCCAATGAACCTAAGCACTGAGTGCATTGTACATGACGAGTGATGGTGTGAAATCTGCGTCCTCTGCGGTGCAGCCTCATGATGTAAAAGCGGGGAGTACCTTTGTCAAGTACTAATTGAGCATCTTCTACATCAAAGGATTTGCCGTCTAACTTAGAAAAAATCACTTGTCCATATCGACGAAAATTTTCTGGGGTTATCCATTTAGCCTGTAGTTGTTGCACCGTTTTTGATGTCGTCATATCCAATCCGCTTGCACCCTCATTATTTTAACTTTGTTCCCTCTCTTGATTAAGAGAGGGCAAGACAGAGGTCTGTAAAAAGGATTTACTCCAATTTCTGTAGTTTTTTGGGAATGAGTGACTTGGAAATGATAGAGGCTTGTTTGTCTAAATCTGAAGGTTGCGTGTACCACCAAGCCCAAGCAATTAAAACCGCCTGAAAAGGAAGTCTTATCACCTGTAACCAAGGTGAATTAGGTATATTGTCAATCGGAATATTATTAACCGCCATGTTGATATTTGCCGGAAAAACAGCAATAAAAAGAGCAATAAGCCCCCAAGCAGTAGCTTGACTGACAGGCGGGACTAATAACCCGATACCTCCCAAGATTTCATAAAAGCCACTGAGATAAACTATTTGCAGAGGGTAGGGGAGTTGCGGCGGCACGATTCTGACATATTGGTCAGCAGATGTAAAGTGCGTTACTCCGGCTACAATTATAGATACGGCAAGGATGACACGAAAGATTTCCTTGATATTGTTCATCTGTTACCTTTGACTGTATAATTACGTCCACTCCTTCAGTGTCTTTGCCTGGTATCATTCCGTCCTCAGTCAACGGTGAGAAAAATGAACAGGTTATGGCAATGAGCGATCGCATTGGCGTTATACCATTTCACGAAATTGCTGATACAAATGGGAATTGGGAACCCAGAACTGGGAACAAGGAACTCGGAAATCGAGCATTACCCATTGCGCATTGCCCATTTGTATCAACCTTAAAGTGAAACGGTATGTTTGCTCTTGTTGGATTAGCTGTTGACAGCAAAGAAAACCGAGAGCAAGATGAACCAAAGTTAAAGTTTTTCTATTTGCACTTGACTAAATCTATATATCACGTGAATATATTTGCTTGATGTTGCACTAGCTCATCGTGTTCTTTCCTGGATATTAGCGAAGACACCTTGCCTGGTGAGTTACAGACGAGTCGATCTATCTCAAGCTGCAGCCCAGCTGCCTGAAAGAAACCTCGTACATCTTGCTGACGTGATGACCTCCCTAAAAACGAGTTTTTAGTGAAGAGAGTTCTGATGTATGGTCCTTCTATAAAGGCGACGAGTTATCTATGTGTAGACAGCCATTGGTTTTAGTTGTAGAACAAGATCCATCCTATTTAGAACTTCTTAATTCCTACTTTAAGTTACTAAATGTGTCGTGTATTTGTGCCAAGCAAGGAATTAGGGCTTTAATTTTAGCACAAACACATCAACCAGATTTAATCCTGCTAGATATTTCAATATCTGATTTAAGTGGTCTACAGGTTATTCATTATTTGAGGCGTAACCCAGAAACGAGAATGATTCCGATTATTGGAGTGACGACTTTAACAAAGGAACAAGATGGTAATTCCATTCTTCTAGCAGGGGCTGATGACTGCATTACCAAACCCTATCATCATCATCAATTAAAAGCTGCTATCCACTGCCATCTCAATCAGGTACACTCTTACAGTTAGCCTTAGGAATAATTTCCCGATTACGAACCTCTGGCAACGCTTCTAAGAAAACAATGATACCCGTACGACCAGTTGTTAAACTTGTATTGCTCAACAAGTCTACTACTGGTTTTTGAACAATCTCCTCAATCAAATCCTTGATTTGTAGAGTCATGATTTTGTTCAAATCTAATCTCACTTGTTCAGCTAAAATATCATATCCCGAACTCAGAAGAGTTTGTTCCAGGAGAGTCACAGAATCTTCTATAGAGATTGCCAATTCTACATCGAAAAATTGGCAGATAATTTTACCAGGACGGTGCCCAAGCTGTTTACTGTATAGAGAGCGGATACGATTTGCGATTTCTCTTTCTAGTTGTCCAATAGTCGGTTTAGACATTTCTGCTAATGGTGTAAAAATAGTTAATCGTATGAGAATATAAATGATTGACTCATAAAACATGAATTTACTGGTGTGACGATAACTACACGCAAAGATGAAGAAATATTTCATATCTTCTCGTTTGATCTAGTTTGATACGGATGCTCTTATACTCATATCCACTACCGGACTTTCACCGAACAATCTCGCGATCGCGAGATTGTTGTGGCAGTTAGGGAATAAGTAAATTACGTTGTCCCAAATAATCTATCTCCTGCATCTCCCAATCCTGGAATAATGTAACCGTTTTCATCTAAATGATCGTCAATAGCTGTAGTGTAAAGAGGTACATCTGGATGGACTTCGGTGAAATGCTCAATACCTTCTGGTGCAGCGAGTACGCAAATAAACTTAATAGACATTGGATTCGCTGATTTCAGCTGTTCAACTGCTGCTACAGCTGAGTTACCAGTCGCTAGCATCGGATCAACCACTAGCACATCTCGCTTATCTATATCCTGAGGCACCTTAAAATAATACTCAACAGGAATGAGGGTTTTGGGATCACGGTACAATCCAATGTGTCCTACTCTTGCAGATGGTATGAGTTCCAGCATCCCATCCAAAATCCCTTGTCCTGCGCGTTGGATGGAAACAATGACCAACTTTTTATTTGAAGCAAGCACTGGGGCGTTCATTGGCGCAAGAGGAGTTTTAATCTGTTCATATTTCACAGGCAAATCTCGCGTGACTTCATAAGCTAACAGCTGGCTAATCTCTTTGAGGAGAACTCGAAATGTCGCCGTGCTAGTTTCGGCTTTACGCATCAGCGTTAGTTTGTGTTGAATCAATGGATGCTCGATTACTATAACTTGACTGTGCATATGTCTTATACGTTTTATTATGCGAATTAAAAAGGACTTGACCAAAACTAGGGTGTAGGGGGGTAAGAAAAAATGTATGCTTTGTACAATGCCACATCCTTCTCCCTTCGCCCAAGGGGCGACGCCAAGGGCGAACGCGCAGCGTCTGGGCTACTGAGAAGGGGAGACGCAATCATGCGAACAAGTCGGCAGAGCGTTTCCCTTCGGAGTGGCTCCCCTTCTCGGAACCAAAGGGTTCAAGCCCCCACTAAGTTCTTTTTACTTGAGTTGGGGATTCTCTTTTTACTTTTTACTTTTTACTTGTTAAAAGCAAGATACCCCCCTTGGAGAGGAATTCAAAATTAGAAATTATGTAAAATAAGCTCTGCCTCCACTGAATGGTCTATACTGAAAACAAAACGTGTCTAATACTGAAATTTTCTGTTAAAATCGCTGAAATAATTATCAGGCAAGGGATTTACAGATTATCAATAAAAGTGTACTTAGTATCAATAACTGCGCCTAAGGCTGATAGCAAGACTGGGTATGCTTTTGAGGCTTTTAAACATTTTTTCTTGAGGGAACTTCAGTTTAAGGTCGGTACTGTCCAAACGACACTGGTTTATTCTCCGTAAGCCTGTTTCATCGTTCGGTTCAGAGTTCAGGACTAGCAAGCATCCTGAAGTGGGTTAATAACACTGTTTGTCTTACTAAAGTTATAATTCTTAAAGTTATAATTCTTAACATTACGTAATGAATTAATATAATAGGTAATACATTATTCTCAAGGCAGTCCCGATGAAAAAATTTCACCCTCCGGGTATGTCCTTGTGCTTCTCCTATCGGAGAAGCATTCACCCGTTTGCGTCCCTTGCACGTGTCCGGAGGACTCAGCGTCTCGGTTAGGAGAAAGGGGGTTCCCCCCGTTGTTCGCGAAGCGTCTCCGACAGGAGAAGGAACTGGCGTGGAAACCCCCTCTTCGCGACTGCCGACGCTCCTACGTCGCTAACGCTGCGCTAACACCGCCAAGCATGAAAATCTGGCTTTCCCCTACACCCACTTTCAAGGCAGGTCAAAACTTAATCTTCCCAATCAGGCTTACAGTAAAAGAGGTACCAGGCATGGGTAACATCACATTCGTTAAAGAAAACCAAGAAGTCATAGCGGCAGATGGTGCAAATCTACGCCAGAAAGCCCTGCAAAACAACATAGATATATATAAAGTGTTTGGTAAGATGATGAATTGTGGAGGCTACGGTCAGTGTGGCTGTTGTGTTGTCGAAGTCGTCGAAGGAATGGAAAATCTCTCATCCCGCACAGATGCGGAAAATCGATTATTGAAGAAAAAGCCTGAAAACTGCCGTCTTGCTTGTCAAACCTTAGTTAATGGTCCAGTTAGTGTGGTAACAAAGCCTTAACGGTAAATTATTAGGAGTTGAAAGTCAAGGGTCAAAAAAGATATTGAACTTGGATTTTGAACCTGTAATACATAACTCGTTGAAGCCGGGATAATGGTATCCTAAGATTGTTTACTGGACATCATTGAGAGGCTTTCTTTCCATGGAAGTTAATGATCTGGGATTCGTGGCGAGCATTTTGTTCGTTTTAGTTCCCGCTGTTTTTTTAATCATTCTTTACATTCAAACAGCTAGCCGCGAAGGGTAAAAAGATAGTTAAGACCTATTTTGTTAATGTAATGAAAACCCCTACATGATAAGTGTAGGGGTTTTGTTTATCAACCGCAGTGACTTTAATCTACCGTCCGCGCTAACAATACTGGACAAGTTGCATTAACTCGAACATAGTCAGATAAAGAAGCTCCCAAAAGTCGGTCTATATCGACAAAATCCTTAGCAATTGAAGGACGCCGATCTGGGGAACCGAGCAATAATAAATCTATCTTCCACTCATCTACCAAACGACAAATTTCTTCACCTGGTTTACCACTACTAGTCACACAACGAGCTTGTACGCCATATTTTTTAGCCTCTGCATAAGCTTTAGCTAAAACCGAATTATGTTCTGGACTAATTTCACTTATTACAGATTCCTTACCGCGTAAATCTGTATTAATATTAGCCAGAATCAATTCTCCTCTGTTGATATCTCGTAGGAGGAATAACGCCAAACTCAAGCAATGTTTTGCGGCATCAGAGTTATCCATTGCCACCATAATGCGGTTAACTTTTTTGACATATATGTCATCTTTTACCAGCAACATGGGGCGAGAAGATAATTGGAAAACGTACTGACTAACTGAGTTCGCTAAAATAGATTGCAACCTTTTGAGTCCGCGTGAACCCATAATAATCAAGTCAGCATCGATTTCGTCCGCTACTTCACAAACAACACGTTTAGGATCACCTTGCCGCAAAATCGAAGAAACTTTGCTGGGATCTAAGTTCAAATACTGGATTGCATTAGCTAAAATTTTGCCGCCTTCTTCCCATTTAGCTGTCATGGCTTCAGCAGAAAATCGGTCGGGAACAACGTGCAAAACTGTAACTTTTGACCGTTGGATTGAGGGTACATCTGCCAAAGTTTTGAGCATTTCTTCTGCATGCCCCAATCCAGAGACAGCTAGCAAAATCTTTTCTATCATCATCACGTCTCGTTGTTCAGGTTGCTTTGGGAATTAGCCATTGGTCATTAGTCAAGAGTTATTAGCACACTGATGAAAAAAACGACAAATGACAAATGACGTTGAAGTTTATTTATGCCTAGTTGAAACTTTAGGTAGCTAGGCTTCATTGATTTCAGCTTACTCTCGATTTTGACCGATAAATTTAACGAATGATTATTAAATTTATTAGTTGTAATCTATGTTTACTGTTTTTAATTAGAACTAGGTTAAGTCTTGCAAAGAAGGACTGAACATAGCAGATAAATTTACTTTTCTATTTTAAAAAAACTTTAAGTTTTGTGCAGGGTGGACATTGCTAGCCTTGTCACCGAAGGGGACAAGGGGATAGGGGGACAAGGGGAAGAAAGAGTTAATAGACAATTATTTCTTTTCCCTCCATCTCCCCATCTCCCCTGCTCCCCCTCATCTGCTCAGTTACGCCGCAACTGCTAACCCATTATGCCTGAGCAAAGGTTCAGTACTGGGTTCGCGACCCCGGAACAATTGAAACACTTCCATTGGATGCTTGCTACCACCAAGAGCCAGTACTGTATCACGATAACGTTTTCCTGTAGCTTTTATAGCCTGTTCATCATCTAAGCCAGCTTCTTCAAAAGCGGCAAACGTGTCAGCACTCAAAACTTCAGCCCATTTATAACTGTAGTAACCTGCCGCATATCCACCAGAAAAAATGTGCCCAAAAGCACATAAATAGGAATCCTCTGGTAGTGGCGGCAAAACAGTTGTAGTCTTGGCAATGCGCGATCGCACATCCTTGGGAGTTTCATTGCCGCCTGGACGATAGCGGTGGTGCAATTCTATGTCAAGGCTGCTAAAGTCGATTTGTCGCAGCATGGCACTGCCACTCATGTAATTTTTTGCTGCCAGTAGCTTCTGGTAATAATGCTCCGGTAGAGGTTCACCAGTTTCGTAGTGCTTCGCCATACCGAACAAAGTTGGTCTGTCGTAGCACCAGTTTTCCATGAACTGGCTGGGCAATTCCACCGCATCCCACTCAACATTGTTGATACCTGCTGCACTTGTATAGTCTACCTTGGTCAGCATATGATGCAAGCCATGACCAAACTCGTGGAACAAAGTCTCTACTTCATAGAAAGTCATGAGGCTAGGTTTGCCATCTATTGGGGGAGTTTGGTTACATACTAGATACGCCACAGGTAAGCGAGTAGTCGTGACTCCATTTTCTGTGACTTTGCCACGGTTAATACAGATGTCCATCCAAGCACCGCCACGCTTTTCTTCTGGACGGCTGTAGGGATCAAGGTAAAAGTAGGCAATTGGGTTACCTGTTTCGTCAGCAATTTGGAAGTAACGCACATCCTCATGCCAAACCGGGGCTTGTCCATCATTCGGGTTGATAGTGACGCCAAACAGCCGCTGTGCCAACCCAAATAAGCCATCCAACACCTGAGGAAGTGGGAAATAAGGGCGTAATTCTTCAGCAGTGAAGGCAAATTTTTCTTCTCGTTGACGTTCTGCCCAAAAACTGATGTCCCAGTGCTGCAAATCGTTTGCTTCTGGTGCATTCTTAGATGCAGCAAAGGCTTTAAGTTCTTGCAATTCCTTCACAGCAGCATCATAACTGCGGGAGCGTAGTTCTTCCAACAAGGACTCTACTGCTTGCACATTAGGAGCCATTTTACTGGCTAAGCTCAATTCAGCATATGTTTTAAAGCCAAGTAATTCTGCTAGTTCTTGACGCAACTCCAAAATGCGTTCAATTAACGGGTTGTTATCCAACTCACCCGAAGAAGCACGACTGACAAAGGCTTTGTATAGTTTTTCTCGCAAATCCCGTCGGGTGCTATGCTGCCTGAAGGGACTGTAACTAGGGAAATCTAAAGTGATGCGCCAAGGACCATTTTCTGGTGTCGCATTTTCTTCTCCCGCAGTTCGTGCCGCTTGTGCTGCTAAACTCAGTAAGCTGGAAGGTAAACCGTCGATTTCTTCTTGAGTTGTCAATGTCATGCTAAAGGCTTTGGTTGCATCTAGCAGATGGTTGGAAAACTTGGTAGACAGTTCTGCCAACTCCATCACAATGGCATTAAAACGTTCCTTTGCTTCAAAGAGCAAGCCAACACCAGAAAGTTCCGCATCTCGGATAGCTGCTTCTACAATGCGCTGTTGAGCCGAGTCTAATTTTGCCCAAGTCTCACTAGCACGGAGTGCTTTGAAAGCATGATAAATTGGTTGGCTTTGGCTGAGCTTGTTAGAGAATTGTACCACTTGTGGCTGTATGGTTTCGTATGCTTCGCGAAGTTCGGAGCTATTTTTCACACCCATCAGATGGTTTACAATCGCCCAACTCCAATTTAGGCGTTCTGTTAGCTTTTCCAGAGGTTCTACTAAACCGCTCCAAGTCGGCTCTACATTAGCTTCTAAAGTAGCAAGTTCTTGATCTAGTTCTGTCAGGAGTTGGTTGAATGCTGGTACCACATTCTCTGCTTTAATCTCCTTAAAGGGAGGCAAACCAGAGCCTTTGAGTAAGGGATTATCTGAAATAATAGCATTTGTACTCATAGGTTTCGTGTGAGTAGCGCATCAATACGCAGTAAAAAGCGATTTCTCTTCATCTATCATCTAATGTAGCGATCGCTTCGCCTGCCCGTATATGCCCGGAGGGTTTCTGAAGGAAACCCTCCGGGCATATACGGGCATCGCTTTCTCTATTGCGGATTTTCGCAAGTTAAAGGTGGTAACAACCGCACTCAAATAATAGATCTCTTGCATAAATGCCTTGAACTAACCCGCACCAATTCGCTTCAGCTTTCGTGTTGCAGTTCTTTCCATCAGGAATTAGCCGTTCCAGCAAACGAGCGATCCACGGAATAAACCAGATTACCACCAACACACCCAGTACATTAGATAATTTCTGTGAAACACGTTTTACTTGCTCTAAACTTTCTTTTGAAGGGTAAATGATTTGCATTTATGAAATTACTTTTTTCTGTTATGATGACACCTGTAGTTGTGTTGTTAACTTCAACACACGCATTAGCAGTTATTCAAACTAAGGTAATTGAGTATAAACAGGGGAACACAGTTTTAGAAGGCTATCTAGCGTACGACGACGCTATCGGTGGTAGGCGTCCTGGTGTTTTAGTGGTTCACGAATGGAACGGGTTGCAGGATTACGTGAAAAAACGTACTCAGCAATTAGCAGAACTTGGGTATGTCGCCTTTGCGGCTGATATCTATGGCAAAGGTATTAGACCTAAGAACCCAAAAGAATCAGCAGCACAGGCATCAATTTATCGCAAGGATAGACAGTTAATGAGGGCACGTGCGAAAGCTGGGCTGGAAGTCTTACAAAAAAATGCGCTAACCGATACCAAACGCATTGCTGCTATTGGTTACTGCTTTGGTGGCGGTACAGTATTGGAAGTAGCTCGTAGTGGTGCCAACATTGCAGGTGTTGTCAGTTTTCACGGTAACCTTGACACTCCAAACCTTAATGATGCCAAAAATATCAAGGCAAAGGTATTAGTGTTGCATGGTGCGAATGATCCCTTAGTTCCCACCGAACAAGTTAAAGCTTTTGAAAAAGAAATGCAACAAGCAAATGTAAACTGGCAATTGATCCCTTACCCGGGTGCAGTTCATGGCTTCACCAATCCAGAAGCAGGCAATGACTCTTCTAAGGGAGTAGCTTACAATGAATCTGCAGATAAGCAGTCCTGGGAAGCAATGAAGCAGTTTTTTGCTAAAATTTTTAAGTAGGGCTTGCTGAAAAAGTCAGAAAAAAGCAAGACAGGAATTAATCAGCTGCTCAACAAGGAGAGAAAATAAATTTATATTATCTGTATATAGACAAACTATAATTTTCAATGATAGGAGACTGTAAAAAGGGTGTGGTTTTCAAAAATAAACATAAAAAAGCATAAAATAGACGTGAGATCTGAGTAGAAAGATTCATGACTAAAAAAGTAATAGCAATTGCAGTTTCACAAGTATGAGAAAGTTTAGCCATCACTCTACCCAGACTAAATCTTCTTTTAGCTTGTCCGAACTTTCCCTCAATACAATTACGAATCCTCTCGGATTCTAAAGCCTGTTTCTTTTTTTCTTTACTTACATCAGCTGGAGGTCTTCCCAAAGGAGGTCCGCTCATGAGAATACCTCTTTATTTACACCAAGCTCGGTTCTCTCGTGTGCGATAAATCTTATCAACATGAACGGATTCTGGATAATAACCCGTGTAATTCTTATATGCTTCTATTTGTGGTTTTAAGTCTCCTGATTCATTAAAGTTATCCCAGCTAATATGATCCAAAAATACATATCCATCAAAGCAACTAGTACAACACGGCGGAAATAGAGTTACCATTAAGCAGCCAAAACCTTGCCCTTATAAGTCCACTTAAATGGTTTCGCCATAGTGCGATTAAAGTAGTTGATGAAATCTTCGATGCGGGTTTT